>Ga0194123_10000083_pt1 | contig 182239 bp, 161 predicted proteins | sample TA2MahsurfametaG_5_FD_155479 | JGI IMG/M metagenome (GOLD analysis project Ga0194123, IMG submission 155479) | Freshwater microbial communities from Lake Tanganyika, Tanzania - TA2015023 Mahale A surface | ecosystem: Environmental > Aquatic > Freshwater > Lake | place: Tanzania: Lake...
CATCGCGCCTCCTTTGCGTTGGAGAGATGGCCGAGTGGTCGAAGGCGCGCCCCTGCTAAGGGCGTAAGGGCCAAAAGCCCTTCGAGGGTTCGAATCCCTCTCTCTCCGCCAGTTTCCGGCGAGTCGCGCTAGCCGTCGAGCGCTCGACACTCGAGCACGAACACCTGCGAGGCTTGTGTGAACAGGGTCCAGCGGCCTTGCTGCCACTGATCGGTCGGCATCGAGAACGCGTCATTCGTCCAGCGATTGACCCAGCTGCGCGCGGCGAGGGGTTGCAACCAATCTGGCAGATGGATCGTGCCCTGCGCCTCGTGATCGGCAAGGTTCACGATGCAGATGGCGACGCGACCGAGCGCTTCGCGCCAGCTCCAGGCGACCAGACAATCCGAGCTCCAGTTGTCTTCCCAGGCGCGGGAGACTTCGAGCAACTCCCACTCGCCGACGTGAAAGAGCGGGTCTTGCTGCAATTGCAGGAGTCGTGCGTAGAGCGCACGGGTTGATGCGTCTGCGGCTTCCTGCGGGGCACGCACGAGATGCGGCGAGATGCGCTTGCGGCGACCGTCGGCTTGTCCCTGATGGAAAAACCGCAAACCGGGCGAAAGAAAAGTGAGCGCTGCGGAGGGCACATGGCGCGCGTGCGTGAAGGTCTCTGCGGCACGTGGCTCATCGTGGTTCTCGAGAAAACGGGCGAGCTTGGATTGGTAGTCGAGACCCGCGCGCAGATGACCGCGCACTCCGGCGTAGTCGCGATCGCGTAATCGATCGTAGAGCCGCTTGTCGTAGCAATAGTCGAAGCCGGCCTCGTGCAACTGCCACTCCATATCCCAATAGACCTCGGCCATGAAGACGAAGTCGGGATGTTTTCTTTTAATGGCGCGGATCGTCGGTGCCCAGAACTGCGGCATCGATTTGCCCCAGGTGCGTTCGAAAACCTCTGGTGTGACCAGCATCGCCATGTCGCAGCGGACACCATCGCATTGCGCTGCGATGTTCATGAGGTCTTTCTGCAGTTGTGCCTGCAGCGCAGGATTCGAGTAGTCGAGCTGCGCGGTATCTGGCCAACCGGGAAAGTAAGGATCGCGTCCGTGGGCGAATACGCGACCGCTCGATGAGTGTGCGAAATAGTTTCGCGGCTCTGCGCGCAGCTGTTCGTTATTCCCCTGAACAAAATATTCCGGATGCGCGTCGAGCCAGGGATGATCGAGCCCCATGTGGTTGGGGACGAAATCGAGCATGAGGCGAATCCCGCGTGCGGCGAGCCGGCGGCGCAGGGCGGCGAGTCCCGACGCGCCGCCGATTTCTTCGGCGACCGTGTAGTCGCGGATCGCGAAGCCCGAGCCCGCGATGTCCTCGAGCTGCAGGTCGGGCAGAGTATGCGCAAATTCCTCCAGCCACTCGCGATTGGCGCGGGATACGGCACGCGATTTTTCGCCGGTGCGCCAGACGCTCAGTAGCCAAAGAATATTGATACCGTTATCGACCAGCTCGTCGATCAACGAATCCGGCACATCGTCCAGCGTCGCTGGGCGGCCGAGTTCGCGACGAAGCTCGGTGAGATAGACGCGGGTATTGAGTTGATGCAGCGCGGGATGCCGAAACATGGGGACTCCGGGTGAATGGGTGTGGCGGCTCGAGTCCGCAGGGTGACGGCGTGGGTGTTCCTGACGTGGTCAGGACATCATGTGGTCAGCCAGCGCGCGCGCTTTTGCGGCGACCGATTCGGGTACGGTCGCGAGTAGGCTCGCGCGCACCGCACCGGATGGATCCACCTCGAAGAGGCTTTGCTCGACGTCGGCTGCGCTCATCGATACGGCGATGTCGTGGGCGAGTGGCGATTGCCGGATATCGAATTCGATGGGCGCATCGCGACCGGCTGCGAGTACGGTCTGCATCGCTGGGGCGATGAGCGCGCCGCCTTGCACTCCGGCGAGTGCATGACGCTGCGGTCGGAAGGTCGCGGTCGCGGAGTCAGCGGCCGCCTCGAGCAGGCTTGCCGCCAGCAGTTTGCGGTGCATGATCGCGCCAATCACGGCGAGGTTGCGCGAGGTGCGATGAGCCAAGACCTCGAAACTTGCGGCATCGGGCTCATCCTCGAAGCGCCGGAAGATCACCGGTGCCGAGAGCGAGCCCAGAAATCGCGTCATCTTGTGCAGAGACTGTCGATAGCGTCCGAAATTCGCCCCGTCGGCTCGCTGCAGGTCGGATGAGGTTTCGTACATCAAGGCCCAGGTGTCATCGAGCAGGGCGATGAGGTCGTTCTCGCCAAAACTGCGCACATCGCGATTGGCGATGCGCACCGCGCGCTTGACGTGCGTGCGCAGGGCCTCTGTCGAGAGTCCGAGCGACAGCCGCTGGTTGAGGGTGGCGAGAGTGGCGAGGGCGGTCCGGCCGACCTCATCGGCATCCTGTCGGAAGGGAACCGTGGCCTCGATGCCGAGCGTCGTGGCGAGCAGTGCACTGTCGTCGACCACCGGTGCGAGCGCCTGGGCAGCGGCGAGCGCGCTGAGGAATTCGTTTTGACCGCCGAAGGGCGAAAGCATTTGACCGGGGGCGTAACCGAAGGTGCCGCGCACCATTTCGAAGATTCGATCGCTGCGTGTCTGCGGCGAGTCGACGAGCGCATACGCGAGCGGCGAGGGCGAGTGGATCATGCCTTCAAGCAATGACTCGACCACCGGTGGGATGCCCTGGTCGACGCCGACCTGCACGATGTCGTGAAAGAGACCGATCAGTACATCGAGCGGGTTATCCGACTCGGCCACCATCAGCGCGTGTGGCAGGTTGTGATAGAAGCGCGCGCGGCCATGCATGGTCACATCGACCAGCGAGGTCAGCTCGGCGACTTTTGAAGACGGACAGCCGGGCGCCAGCGCGGCGAGGCACGCCTGCATTTCGCTGATACAGGATCGTCTCTCGCTCATTTGTCCTTCATCACCCAAACCCCATTCCACTCGCCCTCGGGCGGGTGTGACTGGAGGTAGTCGCAGCGACCGATGTAGGTCGCCGAAAGATGATCCTCGGGGTTGAGCTTGAGACATTGCTCGAAGCTCGCACGTGCCCGCGCCCAATCGCCACCGCGGTAGGCCCGCATGGCATCGTCGAAACGGGTAATCACATCAACCATGTTCGGAAAGGTGGTGGCGTCATGGTAGTCGAGTATTTCATAGACACGCACCGGTTGGGTCTTGCCTTTGACGACCACGAGGTCAATGTCGCGGTAGCGATAGGTGCCGCGCAACTTGATGATGGTCGACTCGCTCGCGAGAATATGCGCCGAGTAGGCCTTGCAGGCGCTCTCGAGTCGCGAGGCAAGATTCACGCCATCGCCGATCACGGTGTAGTCCATGCGCTTCGGCGAGCCGATGTTGCCCGACACCACGATGTCGGTATTGAGGCCGACGCCCATGTCGACGGTCTTGAGTCCGAGCTTGCGCCGCTGCTCGTTCCAGGCCCAGAGCTCGCGAATCATGGAAATCGCTGCCTTGACGGCTCGGTCCGGGTCGTCTTCGTGGGCGGCGGGCAAGCCGAAGCAGGCCATGATGGCATCGCCGATGAACTTGTCGAGCATGCCGCCTTGCTTGTTGATGCACTCGACCATCAGCGTGAAGTATTCATTGAGGAAGGAGACGGTACCCTGGGCGCCGTATTCCTCGGTGATGGTGGTGAAGCCACGTACGTCGGTGAACATGACCGTGGCTTCTTTGTTGGCGCCGCCCAGCAAATCGAGGCCATCGCCCTCGAGCATCTGCGCGGCGATCGCCGGATCCATGTAGCGTGACATGGTCGACTTCATGCGTTTTTCGGAGCTGATGTCTTCGAACATCAGCATGGCACCGAGTTCTTTTTCGCCGTCGGCCGCGCGCAGCGGCATCACGCTGACGTTGACTGATCGGCTGATGCCGCCGAGCGCCAATTGGGCATCGGGGAAATAGCTGGACTCACCCGAGGCCTTGGCAGCGGCGATGCTTTCGGTCAACCATTGACCGCCTTCGTCGAGGAGTTCGACGAGCGGTTTGCCGATCAGCGCCGGCTCCTTCGTCTCCCAAATCCGCAATCCTGCGCCGTTGCAGGTGACGATCTTGCCGGCGCCGTCGAGTGTCATGACGGCATTCGACATGCTTTGCAGGATGCTGTCGTTGTAGCTCTTCATGCGCTGCACATCGTCAAAGAGCTTCGAGTTCTCGAGCGCGATCGCCACTTGAGCGGTGAACGCCTTCAGGCGCTGTTCGTCTTCCTGGGTGAAGGACCCCGTTTCCTTGTTGAGGACCTGGGTGACGCCGATGATGACGCCGTTCTTGTTGAAGATCGGTGTGCAGAGTATCGAGCGGGTGAAGAAACCGGTCTGCCGATCCAAGGACGGGTTGAAGCGCAGATCGGCGTAGGCGTGAGGAATATTCAGCGTCTTGCCGGAAGTGAAGGTTTCGCCCGCGATACCCAGATGCGAAGGGAAGCGGATTTCATTGAAGTCCGTGCCGACAGCGACGCGTGAGAATAGCGTCTTGGTCAAGGCGTCGAACACGAAAATCGTGGCGCGTTCGGCGCCCAGCATCTTGGTGGTCTCGGCGACCACGCGCTGCAGCAGCCGCGACAGATCGAACTCCTGATTGATTTCGGAGACGAGGTTGATGAACTTGAGCTCTTTCTGGCGGAGCTTTTCAGTGTGCTCGATGAAATGCAGGCTGTTGAGGGCGATCGAGCACTGCGCGGTCATGTCGAGCAGCAACTGCAGGTCGTCCTCGGTGAACGAGCCGACGTTTTTATTGAGGCACTGCATGGCGCCGATGACTTCGCCCGAAGCGAGGCGCACCGGTACGCAGATCAGGTTGCGCGTCTTGTAGCCCGTCCAGTCATCGACCTGCCGGTTGAAGCGGGTATCGCTGTAGGGATCATCCGAGATCACCGCTTCGCCTTTCTGGAACACATGCCCGGCGAAACCCGAGGTGTTCAGGATGCGGATCTCGCGCACCAGTTCGCCCTGCGCGACCCGCGAGTAGAGTTCGCCGGTTTCGGCGTCGTTCAGGAACAGCGTGCCGCGATCGCAGTCGAGGGCGCGGGCGGTGATGTCGACCAAGGTCTTGAGGACGCTGACGAGATCATTGGCGGCCGCGCAGCGGCTCGATACTTCGAGCAGGGTTTCGGCACGACGCAGGGCGATTGTTTTGGAGAGTTTCTTGCGTGGCAAGCGGCTGACGGTAGCGAGTGTGTTCATTTGAGTTTGTCCAGTTCGAGACGCAATAGGTTGACCTGCTCGCGCAGGTGGTTTCGTTCGAGCGCGAACGCCGATTCCTGGCGGGTCAGCGCGGCTTGATGGGCGATGCGCAGACTGTCCATCTCGATACGCATCGAGTCGATGGTGTCGCGTAATTGTTTGGCTTCGGCGGCAGCGCGCACTTTTTCGGCTTGAGTTTCGGCGCGACCCGCGGCGGCCGTATCTTCCAGGGTCTGCCGCAAAGAATCGATCGAGCGGCGCAGCTCCGCCAGCTGATTGGCCGCACGCCGCTCGGCCGCCTGCACGTCGGCGCGGCCCTTGGCCGCCGCTTCTTCGAGCTCGCCGCGCAGTGTGGCGATGGTGCCTTGCAATTGCAGATTGACGCCGCGCAGCGCCGAGAGGTCGTCACCGGAATTCATTGTCGTCCTGCGAGTCCGTCATAGAGGTGCTGGTATTCGAGCGCTGATTGCTGCCAGCCGTGATCGGCGCGCATCGCTGCGGTCATCATGGTTTGCCAGCGTTGGCGGTCATGGCGGAAGAGCTGAGTGGCAAGACCGATGGTGTCGGCGAGCCGTGTGAAGCGCTCGTCGAAGCGAAAGCCCGTGCGCTCATCCACCGTATCGGCGAGACCGCCGTTCGCCTGCACGAGCGGCAGGGTACCGTAGCGCTTGGCGTAGAGCTGCGTGAGTCCGCAGGGCTCGTGACGCGAGGGCATCACGAGCACATCGCCGCCCGCGATCGCAAGGTGAGCCAGCGGCTCGGAATAGCCAAAACAAACGCCGATGTGCTGCGGATGGCGATCGCGCAACTGCTGAAAGCGCCACTCGAGATGTCGATCGCCGCTGCCGATGAGCACAAGCTGGGCGCCGGACTCGACAAGCGCGTCGGCGGCGTCGGCTGCGAGATCGAGCCCCTTCTGCCGGTTGAGACGGCTGACGATCACGAAAACGGGGGCATCGGCTCGCTCGGGCAGATTGAAGCGGGCGCGTAGCGCGCGCTTGCATTGCGCTTTGCCAGCGAGGTTGCTGCGATCGTAGTGCGCCGGCAGCAGTGGGTCGCTCGCGGGGTCCCAGGTGCCGTAGTCGACACCGTTGACGATGCCGACGATGCCATCGGCGCGAGCGCGGGCGACTGTGTCGAGTCCGCTGCCGTGCCGTCCGGCGAGGATCTCTTGTGCATAGGTACGACTGACAGTCGTGACTTTGTGCGCGAGCAGCATGCCCGCCTTCAGCAGACAGAGATCACCAAAGAATTCGAGCGGACCGAGTCCGGCGGCCAGCCAGTGAGGCAGGTTGAGCCTGTGAAAGTCATGGGGTCGGAAGCGCCCCGTGTAATCGATGTTGTGGATGGTCAGCACGGTCTTCACGGCCGGCCACGCGTCGGTGAGATAGGCGAAGGCGAGCGCCGGGTGCCAGTCATGCACGTGCAACACGTCGGGTCGCCAGTCGCGATCGATCTCGCCCGTGGCGAGTTTCGCGGCCACCCAGCCGAGCAGCGCGAAGCGGATGAGGTTGTCGCCCCAGTCATCACCATGCGGTGGCGCATAGGGGGTACCGGGACGAAGGTACATGGAGGGCGCATCGATCACGTAGACGATGCTGCGCCGGTCGGGCAGCTGCCCTTTCACGACGCGCAGGCGCGCGGTACCGAACAAGCCCTGCGCCTCGTAGACCGTTGCCGGCTCTTGTAGCGCATCGAGGATTGCGGGAAAACCCGGCACGACCGTGCGGGTGTCGGTACCGAGTTGTGCGAGAGCTTCGGGCAGGGCGGCCGTCACATCGGCAAGGCCGCCGGTCTTCATCCACGGGAAGAGTTCCGTGGTGGCATGCAGTACGCTGGCTGGACGACTCACTCATGGGTCCTCAGTTGGTCAGTCGATCCAGCATTGTACGGGTGATCAGCGTCACCCCGTTTGCACTGCGCACGAATCGCCGTGCATCGAGTTCGGGATCCTCGCCGACCACGAGATCCGGCGGAACTCGCGTGTTTCGATCGACGACCACCCGCCGCAACCGTGCGCCGCGCCCAACCTGTACTCCGGGTAGCAGCACGCCGTGGTCCACCTGCGCGTACGAGTGCACGCGTACCCCGGAGAAAAGCACCGAGCGATCGACCGTACCCGAGACGATACAACCGCCCGAGACCAAAGATTCGATGGCGGTGCCACGTCGATCGCCAAAGTTGTGCACGAACTTCGCCGGCGGCAACTGCGGCTGATAGGTCCAGATCGGCCAGCGCTCGTCATAGAGATTGAGCAGCGGCACGGTCGCCGTCAGATCGATATTCGCGTCCCAATAGGCATCGAGCGTGCCGACATCGCGCCAGTACGGTTCGACATCGCTACTGCGGTTGACCGCGCTCGTCTCGAATCGATGGGCTACGACGCGTTGCTCGCGCACGAGACGCGGTAGCACGTCGCGGCCGAAATCATGGCTGGACGAGGGGTCCGCGGCATCCCGCTCGAGTTCACTGAGCAGAAAGTCCGTGTCAAAAATATAGATGCCCATCGAGGCGAGTGCGCGCTCGGGCTTGCCCGGCAGGCTCGGCGGATCGGCTGGCTTTTCCACGAAATTGGCGACCAGATCGTTCTCGCCGACGGCCATGATGCCGAACTCGCGCCCCTGTTCCCTCGGGACCTCGACACAAGCCACCGTGCAGCCACGGCCGTGCTGGGCGTGGTGGGCGAGCGCGATCGCATAATTCATCTTGTAGATGTGATCGCCCGCCAAAATGACGGTGTATTCGCTGTTGAAACTGCGAATGACCTCACGGTTCTGGTGCACGGCATCGGCCGTGCCCTGATACCAGTCGTCGCTGCCCATGCGCTGATTAGCGGGCAGTACCTGCACGAATTCATTGAGCTCGCCGCGCAGGAAACCCCAGGCGAGCTGGATATGGCGGATGAGACTGTGACTCGTGTACTGCGTGAGCACGGCGATACGACGCACGCCGGAGTTCACGGCGTTCGACAAGGCGAAATCGACGATACGGAACTTGCCACCGAAGTACACGGCGGGCTTTGAACGACGTGCGGTGAGATCGAGCAGGCGAGTGCCGCGGCCGCCGGCGAGCACGATCGCTGCGGCCCGACGTGGCAGATCGAGACTGGTCACAACATCGTTGCGAATCACCACCCCACACCCCCTCCGAGCATTTTTTTTCTTGAATAAATCCATTTCGGAGTGATCCTAGGAGGCCACATCCGCGGGCAATGTTCAACGGGTGCTGGAGCAACAAGTTTGCGTGCCGCGGGTCGCGCCGGGTGCAAAAGGGGAAGCAATGAAGCTCAGTGGGTCGGAGTATCTCAGCGAATTTTTCGGCACGGCGATCATGATGGCGATCGGCATCGGCGCGGTGGTCTTCATGTGGTCGGAGGGCAGCGTGATGCGCGAGCTCATCCCCTCGGAGCCGTGGCGGCGCCTCGCAACCGGCCTGCTGTTCGCGGGCGGCGGCACGGCGGTGGTGCTCTCGCCGCTCGGCCAGCGCAGCGGCGGCCATCTCAACCCCGCGATGACCTTCGCGTTCTGGTTGCGCGGCAAGATCGGCACCGCGGATGCGCTGCTCTATGCCTTGGCGCAATCCTTGGGTGCCTTTCTTGGCGTGTGGGTGGTGATGACGGTGGCGAGCGAAGCGGCGCTGACGGTCGATCTCGGCATGACCCGGCCCGGCGCGGGCTACTCGGCGACGGTGGCACGTGCCGCCGAGCTCGTGATCACTTTTGCGCTGGTGTTCTTGATCTTCTGGAGCGTCGACAGTCGGCGTCTTGCGCGTTTTACGCCATGGCTCGCGGGCCTCTTGATCGCCTTGCTGGTGATGATCGAGGCGCCGATTTCGGGTACCAGTCTGAACCCGGCGCGCAGCCTCGCGCCCGCGGTGCTGATGGGTGTGTTGGTAGATCTTTGGCTGTATTTCGTGGGCCCGGTGGCCGGCGCCGCGCTCGCCGTGCTGGTGTATCGCCTGAGCGGTCGCGAGCCGCTCGGTACCGGTTGCGCCAAGCTCCATCACACCGATCGCTACCCCTGTCTTTTCGAGGGCTGCGGCTACCGGCGCGTCGCCCGCGGCACACGGCTCTTCGAGGAGGGCAGCCCCTCGGATCGGGCGTATCTCATTCGCTCAGGCGAGGTCGAAGTGCGCAAGCGCCAGGCCGATGGCGAGGAGCGCGCGATCGCGCGGCTGGGCCCCGGCGAATGGGTGGGCGAGATGGGGTTATTGCTTGGACTGCCGCGCTCGGCCGCGGTGGTCGCCCTTACGGATCTCGATCTTGACCCCATGACCCGGGACAACTTCGAGCACCTTCTTGGTGCACACCCCGAGGAAGCTAAAAGATTGTTGCGCCAACTGGCCGAGCGGCTCTATGCCGCCGACCAGAGATACTCGGTCTAGATCGCCCTTCCAGCAGTCGGTCACAAGAAATTCATCCGCTCCGGCTTGTTTTTTATCCAGATTGATTTCATTCTGGAAATAAGGAGCGGGGGCTCCTTAATCTACGGCAACAAAACAACAACGGCGGCAGCGGCCAGAGGCCGGCAAACGCGTTGGGGGGGACTGAATGTCGAAAGCGGTACGTACGGCCGAGCATGATCGGCTGAAAGAAGCCCGTGGGGGAGCGCCTTGGTACCGCTGGGGGCCGTACCTGAGCGAGCGCTCATGGGGTTCGGTGCGTGAGGACTACAGCGCCAACGGCGCCGCGTGGAATCACCTCACCCACGACATGGCGCGCAGCAAGGCGTACCGCTGGGGCGAAGATGGTCTCGCCGGGGTTTCCGACCAGTATCAGCTGCTGTGTTTTTCTTTGGCGCTGTGGAACGGACGTGATCCGATTCTCAAGGAGCGTCCGTTCGGACTGATTCCCGCCGAAGGCAATCACGGCGAGGATCTCAAGGAGTACTACTTCTACATCGACAGTACTCCGACGCACAGCTACATGAAGTACTTGTACAAGTACCCGCATGCCGAGTACCCGTACGAGTGGCTGGTGCGCGAGAACGGCAGTCGCCACGGTCGCGGCCCCGAGTTCGAACTGCTCGACACCGGAATCTTTGATCAGGATCGTTATTTCGACGTGTTCGTCGAGTATGCGAAAGACGGTCCCGAGGATCTCTGCGTGCGCGTCGAGGTCTGCAATCGCGGCCCGGAGGATGCGGAGATTCATCTCATCCCGCAGCTCTGGTTCCGCAATACCTGGGGTTGGGGCAAGGATCGCAAGCGTCCGCCCGAAATCAAACTCGGCGCCAAGCGCGGCAAGCAGCTGAAACTCGTCGCCGATGATTCGCGCGCCGACGGGCTCACCAACCTGCCGTTCAAATATGCACTCGGCAAGCGACATTTTTCGACGGATGCCGATGGCACACCGCTCTTCACCGACAACGAATCGAACGTCGAGCGGCTCTATGGCGTGATGTCCGAGAGCGGCAGCCGCTACTACAAGGACGCTTTCCACCGCCATATCGTCAACGGCGAAACGACGGCGACGAACCCGGATCATCACGGCACCAAGGCCTGTATCCACTACCGGCGCAATGTGCCGGCGCGTGGCTCGGTGGTGTTCCATTTCCGACTGTCCGATGACGCTTCGGCGACGGCCACGGCGGTCGAAGAAATCGTCGCCCGCGCGCGTGGTGAGGCGGATGAGTTCTATCAGACCATCCATCCGAAGGGGGCCTCGGAGGACGAGTGCCGCATCCAGCGTCAAGCCTTTGCCGGCATGATGTGGTCTAAGCAGAACTATATCTTTGACGTTGACCTTTGGCTGAAGGGCGACAACCCGGACCTGCCACCGCCCGATTCGCGGCTCGAGATCCGCAACAAGCACTGGCGGCATCTGAACTCGATGCGCGTGCTCTCGATGCCGGACAAGTGGGAGTACCCGTGGTTCGCAGCCTGGGATCTCGCCTTCCACACGGTCGCGATCGCGGTCATCGATCCGGATTTCGCCAAGCAGCAGCTCTGGCTGATGCTGTTCGAGCAGTTTCAGCATCCGAACGGACAGATTCCCGCCTATGAGTGGGAGTTCTCGGACCTCAATCCGCCGGTGCATCCGTGGGCGGTCTGGCGTGTCTACAACATGGACCGCATTCGCTCCGGCGTTGCCGATCGGGCCTTCCTGGAGCGCTGCTTTCACAAGCTGCTGATCAACTTTGCCTGGTGGATCAACAAGGTCGACAGCCGCGGCAACAACGTTTTCGAGGGCGGCTTCCTCGGTCTCGACAACATCACCTTGTTCGATCGCTCGGAGAAATTGCCGGGCGGCGCAGTGCTCGAGCAGTCGGATGCGACCGGCTGGATGGGGCTTTTCTGCCTCAACATGATGCGTATCGCGCTCGAGCTCGCCAAGGAAAACCGCACCTACGAAGGGCTTGCGACCAAGTTCTTCCAGCACTACGTCTATATCGGCGCGGCGATGAAGCGACAGGGTGGGCGTGACCACGATTTGTGGGACGACACCGACGGCTTTTTCTATGACGTGCTTCGGTATCCCGATGGTCACTTCGAGAAGATCCGCGTGCGCTCGATGGTGGGTCTCATCCCGCTCTATGCGGTCGAGCGTCTCGAGACCGACTGGCTGAAGCAGTTCCCCGAGTTCAGCTCGAACCTCAACTGGTTCATGAACAACCGCACCGAGCTTGTCGGTCGCTGCATCTCGCGCATCAGCAACCCGGAAGGCGAGACGCTGGCGATGACCATCGTCGATCGGCAGCAGCTCGAGCGCATGCTGCAGTGGCTGTGCGACAAGGACGAGTTCATGTCCGACTACGGTCTGCGCAGTTTGTCGCGCGCTCATCTCGAGCACCCGTTCCGACTCGGCAACAACAAGGTTGGTTACGAGCCGGGCGAGGCCGATTGCAAGATCAAGGGCGGCAACTCGAACTGGCGCGGACCGATCTGGTTCCCGACCGCATTTCTGATGATCGAGTCGCTGCGCAAACTCGGCAAGGCGCACGGCAAGGATCTGAAGATCACCGACAAGACGGGCAAGACCTGGACGATCGATGACATCGCCGCCGAGCATGCCAATCGCTTGATCGCGGTGTTCACGCGCGATGCGAATGGACGCCGTCCCGAGTACGGCAACATCGAAAAATTCCAGACGGATCCGTACTGGCGCGACTACCTCACTTTCCACGAGTACTTCCACGGCGACACGGGCGTCGGTCTCGGCGCGTCCCACCAGACGGGATGGACCGGACTCGTTGCCTCGTTGATCGACGAATGGCGTTCCCACTGAACCGCACTGCAGCAGGAGATTCTTTGAAATGTCTTACCAACCGTTGAAAGGTCAGAAAGCGCTGGTCACCGGCGCGAGCTCGGGTATCGGCGCCGGCGTCGCGATGGCGCTCGGGCAGGCCGGTGCCGATGTGGTTGTGAACTACGCGGGCAATGCCGCGGGTACGGTGCCGGTGATCGCCGCCATCGAGGCTGCGGGCAGCCGCGCGATGGCGATTCAGGCCGACGTGTCGGACGAGGCCCAAGTCGAGGCCATGTTCGACCAGATGATGTCCTCATTTGGTGCGATCGACATCCTCGTCAACAACGCTGGTCTGCAGCAGGACGCAGCGTTTCACGAGATGACGCTTGCGCAATGGAACAAGGTCATCAACGTCAATCTCACCGGCATGTTTCTTTGCAGCCGTCGCGCGACGCGCGAAATGATGAAGCGCGGCGTGCAGCCGGGTCTCTCGGCTGCTGCGGGCAAGATCATCTGCATGTCCTCGGTCCACGAGGTGATCCCCTGGGCAGGTCACGTCAACTACGCAGCCTCGAAGGGCGGCGTGAAGCTCTTCATGCAGAGCCTCTCGCAGGAAGTCGCGCCGCTCAAGATTCGCGTCAACTCGATCGGTCCTGGCGCCATCGCGACGCCGATCAATCGCCCAGCCTGGGAGACGCCGGAGGCGCTCGCCAAACTGCTCGAGCTCATTCCCTACGGGCGCGTCGGTCAGCCGGCGGATATCGGCAAGGCCGCTGTTTGGCTGGCCTCGGACGATTCGGACTACGTCAACGGGCAGACGATTTTCGTCTGTGGCGGCATGACGCTCTATCCGGAGTTCGCCGACGGCGGTTGATGTTTCGCTTGATCGATGAAGGGGCGTGCAGCCGATGAGTAAAGTCTCCATTGCCGTGGTCGGATCCGGGCCGGGAGGCTTGAGCGCTGCGGCCCGCGCTGCCGAAGTGGGTGTGGCGCATGTGCTGCTCGAGCAGACGGCAGCACATGCGAACACCATTCAGCGCTACCAGAAAGGCAAGCACGTGATGGCCGAGCCCAACGTGCTGCCGCTGCGCAGCCCGATGCGCTTCGAAGCCGGCACGCGCGAGAAGATCCTTGGCGAGTGGTCGGAAGGACTCGACACTCACAAGGTCAACATTCGCTACGGCGCCGAAGTCGTCGCCATCACTGGCTCGAAGGGCGACTTTCGACTGAAGCTGCAAGATGGCAGCGAGGTGCTCGCCGACAACGTCATCCTCGGCATCGGTTTGCAGGGTAATCCGCGCCGCCTCGGCATCAAAGGCGATGGGCTGCCTTGCGTGCAGTACACGCTCGACGACCCGGATGAATACAAGGGCGAGACGATCGTGGTGGTGGGCGCGGGTGACGCGGCGATCGAAAACGCCGTTGCGCTCGCCAAGCAGAACACCGTGTACCTCGTCAATCGATCGCCCGAGTTCGCACGCTGCAAGGACGGCAACCTCGCCCTGATCCTCAAAACCATCGAGGCAGGCAAGGTGTCCTGCCTCTATTCGACGCAGTGCAGCCTGCTCGAAGAAACACCCGGCGAAGAGAAGCCGTATCGACTCACGCTCAACACCGCCAATGGCGAAATGAAACTGCCCTGCGATCGTATCATCGCGCGTCTCGGGGCCACGCCGCCGCGCAAGTTCGTCGAGTCCTGCGGCATCAAGTTTCCTTCGACCGATCCCTCGTCGCTGCCGACTTTGTCGACTTCCTACGAGTCGAATGTGCCTGGCATGTACGTGATCGGCGCACTCGGCGGCTATCCGCTCATCAAGCAGGCGATGAATCAGGGCTTCGAGGTCGTGGAGTTCATTCGTGGCAACCCGGTGGCGCCTGCCGATGAGCCGCTGCTCGAGGCGAAGTTCGCGGGTATTCCGGGTCACCGGACGGTGACCGACACGCTGCAGGCGATGCAGCAGCAGATTCCGCTGTTCACGGACGTGAATCCGCTGATGTTTCGCGAGCTGTTGCTCGGCAGCACGATCCATGTGCCGAAGCAGGGCGATGTGGTCTTCAAGCGCAACGACTACACCAATTCGTTCTATACGATTTTCCGTGGCGGCGTCGAAATCCAGATCGACGAGAACGATCCGGCCAAGCGCATCCCGCTCGTGCCCGGTCAATTCTTTGGCGAGATGGGTCTGCTCTCGGGGCGACGACGCACGGCGACGGTGCTCGCTGGGCGCGACTGCGTGCTCATCGAGACGCCACGTCGCGATGTGCTGAAGTTGCTGAGCTCGGTCGATGCGGCACGCGCGGTGGTCGATCAAACCTTCATCGTCCGCGCGATCCAGAGCGGTTTTGCACCCAAGGCCAAGACCGCCGAGCTGCTGCCGATTGCCGCCAAATCCAAGCTGAATCGCTACAAAGCGGGGCAGGTGGTGTTTTCCGAGGGTGATGAGGCTGATGCGCTGCATCTCGTGCGCAGCGGCTCACTCGCCGTGCTGCGTGCGGTCGGCGGTCGCGAGATCGTCACCTCGTATGTCGCCGCCGGCAATTACGTCGGCGAGATGGGTTTGATGGGCAATACCCGCCGCAGCGCTACGGTCCGGGCGAGCGTGGCGACCGAAACCATCAGCCTCGATGCCGAAACTTTCGCGGAGCTCTTGCAGAAAAACCCGGATCTGCGCGCCGAACTCGAGGCCACGGTACGACAACGTGTGGCCAGCAACACTCGACTGCAGGGCCAGGACAACGCGGGCGCGCTGATTTCCTTCCTGTTGAAGCAGGGCCTCGGCGAAGCCACCGACGTGCTGCTGATCGATGAAACCTTGTGCGTGGGCTGCGACAACTGCGAGCGCGCTTGTGCCGCAACGCATGGCGGTACGTCACGACTCGATCGCGCCGCGGGACCGACCTTCGCCAACGTGCATGTGCCGACCTCGTGTCGTCACTGCGAAGATCCGCATTGCATGAAGGATTGTCCGCCGGATGCGATCCGTCGCTCGCCAAATGGCGAGGTGTTCGTCGGCGATAACTGCATCGGTTGCGGCAACTGCGAGCGCAATTGTCCTTATGGCGTTATTCATTTGTCCGGGCCACCACCCGAGCAGCCCTCGCTGCTTTCTTGGCTGATGTTTGGTGGCGACAAAGAAAGCGTCTATGGCGAAGTGCAGGGGCTTGGCCGTGCGCACCATCACCATCATGACGATGGCGGACACGGCGCACCCAAAGCGGTCAAGAAAGCCGTCAAGTGCGACATGTGCAAGGGTCAGGATGGTGGGCCCGCCTGTGTACGCGCCTGTCCGACCGGCGCCGCCCTGCGTGTCAGTCCCGAGGAATTCGTGGCCTTCGTGCAGCAGGACGCGTCGAGGTACTGATCATGCACGAGTCACTGCTCGATTATGCCAACCGTCGCTACCTCAAAATCTCGCTGCTGCTCTGCGCGGTCTCGATCGTGTTGTACGCCTGGCACGAGCCGCTCTCGCCACCGAATGGCGGAACCTGGCTCGGTTACACGCTGGGTGGCATCGGTGCGGCACTCATTCTTTGGTTGACCGCCCTCGGGATCCGCAAGCGCAGCTATTCCTCGGCATTCGGTACGCTGCGTGGCTGGACCAGCGCGCACGTATACCTCGGGCTGGCGCTGATCATTGTCGCGACCCTGCACACTGGCTTCCAGTTCGGCTGGAACCTGCACACGCTCTGCTACGTGCTGATGGTCATCGTGATTGTCAGCGGCATCGTGGGTGTCGTGGCTTATCTGCGCTATCCGCAGCAGATGTCCGTGAACCGCGCCGGCAGCAAGCCAGAGCTGCTGCTGGGTGAAATCGACGATCTTGATCAGCGCGCGCTGCGCATCACCGCGGAGATGCCGCGCCGATTTGGTGACGTGTTCCGCTCGAACCGCGAGGGCACCCTGCTTGGCGGCAGCGCCCGGGCGATTTTGGGCGGTCGCGATCGCTCCATGCTGACGCTGCCTTCGACCGGGGGTGAAGGCGCACGCGCTGCGAATGCCGATCAGGTTGCCTTGCTCGAATGGCTCGGCAACGAACTCGCGGCGAGCACCGACGGTGAGGTAACTCGTCGCGTCGGCGATCTGCTCAGCATCGTTGCGACGCGTCGCAATCTGCTTCGACGCCTGCGGCGCGACGCGCAGATCCGCGGCTGGCTAGACGTATGGCTCTATTTTCACGTACCCGTGACGCTGGCGTTGATCGGCACGCTGGTCGCACACGTGGTCAGCGTTTTCCTCTACTGGTGATCCGATGCGCATCCTGATTCGTACGCTGGAGAAGGAAAACACCGCGGCCGTCGCCGCGAGTGACCGGGTAGTCGATGCAGACGTGATCGGCTTCGGTCGCGCCCCCGATCAACAGATCCACTGCAACGACCCGCGCATCGCGTTGCAGCATGCGCGCTTCACGCGTGCGGGTGAGACGTTGATGATCTCGTGCACGCCGCCCGCGCAGGCCGAGATCAACGGTCGATTGCAGCGCGATGCGAGCTTGCGCGTGGGTGATGAGGTCAGTCTCGGACCCATGCTCATCAAGGTGCTCGAGCCGCCCGCAGGCATCGATGCAGCGATTTCGGTGGAGCGTGATGCGCGCGAAACAGTGCGCGCCGACGATGCACCGATGCCGAAGTTTGCGTTGACGCTCGCCGAGGCAGGTTGGCGCAAGCGCCCGTGGGCCTGGGCAGGCGCGCTCGCAACGCTGTTGCTCTGTCTCGCCGTGCCATGGTATTTCTTGGGACAGGGCGAGGCGGCGCTCAGCGGACTGCGCAGCAGTCCCGTGCCGAGTGACCTGCAATGGACCTCCGGGCCGCTGCATTCGGCGCATGCCAATCTCGAGGTGAGTTGCGAGTCCTGTCATGCCGAGCCTTTTCGTCGGGTGCGCAACGAGCAATGCCTCGACTGTCATTCGACGACGCTGCATCAGCACGTACCGGCGAATCATCCTGCTGCCGCCGAGCAGCAACTCGCGCGTTGCACGACTTGCCATGTCGAGCACGACGAACCCTCGAACCTCGTGCAGCTCGATACGCGTATCTGCTCGGACTGTCATGCGCAGCCGCAAGATCATGGCGCGAGTGACAAGGCCCTGCCGGTCACCGACTTCGCCGCTGCGCATCCGGATTTTCAGGTGAGTTTGCTGACGGCGCCGCAGTGGACCGTGACCCGCGCCAGGCTCGGCGAGACAAAGATTGCCGAGAACTCCAACCTCAAGTTCACGCACGCCGCACATCTTGACCCGAAGGGCATCAAGGCACTGCAGGGCGAAGTCGTCATGCAGTGCGCCGATTGTCATGCCCCACGGGACGACGGCAAGGGGTTTCTGCCCGTCAACATGGAGCAGCACTGCAGTGCCTGTCACACGTTGGGCTTTGACCCTGCGGAACCGGAACGCAAGCTGCCGCACGGCGAGCCCGCCGAGGTGATGCAGACACTCATCGATCATTACAGCCGTCGCTTCTTGGGTGGCTACGCGGACCCGCTGGCCAACTCGGGGCAGGGACGCACTGCGCCGCCGGGTGCGTCGGCCTCTGCGGGTGCCCGGGCACAGCTTCTAGGCAATGCGCGCGAGTCAGCCAATCGTATGGCGGCCGATATCTTTGAGCGACGAGTCTGTGCCGACTGTCACATCGTCACCCGCAGCGGTTCGTTCAACGAGCCGGCTTGGACCGTGGCGCCGGTGCGCTTGACGCGAACGTTCATGCCCAAGGCGCATTTCGATCACGCGGCGCACGCGATCGGCGAGACCCAATGCGAAACCTGCCATGCGGCGGCGAAGTCGGAGCTCGCGAGCGATGTGCTGATGCCGCAGATCGCCGTATGTCGCGATTGTCACGGCGGCGAGACCGGCACCGAGGGTGGGCTCGTGCGCACGCCGAGCCCCTGTGCCTCGTGCCACGTGTTCCACGATCGCACGGAGCCGCGGTGGGTCCCGGCGATGGAAAAGGTCCTGCGTGAGGCGGCAGTCCGTCGATGAAGCAGTCGATGCAGCAGATGAGTCGACAGATCATTTCTTTGTTGCTGTGCGCGGTGCTGACGAGCGCCTGCGGCGGCGGTTCGTCGGGTTCCGGCGGGGGCGCCAATACGGGCGCGGTCGGCAGCGGCGGCGCGGGTACCGGGAGCACTGCGAGTACGCAGGCGGGCTGTGACGGCAGTTGCGCCAATGCCAGCACGGCGCTCTCGGTGAGTGATATCGAGTCGGTGATGGCGCGCGGTGTCGCCGAAGCGCAGGCCCGCGGCGTGCGGGCGACGATTGCTGTCGTCGATCGGGTCGGCAATGTGCTCGGCGTGTTTCGCATGAACGGCGCACTCGACACCGTCACCCTGCGCACCGTCGATGCGGCCTCGACGCCGATTGATGGCGGACTCGAAAACATTGAGCTGATCCCGGCCACGATGGCGGCGATCTCCAAGGCGGTCACCGGCGCTTATCTGTCGAGCGAAGGCAACGCCTTCAGCACGCGCACGGCGAGCCAAATCGTGCAGTCGCATTTCAACCCCGGTGAATTGTTGACGCCTGGCGGCCCGCTCTTTGGCGTGCAGTTCAGTCAGTTGCCTTGCTCGGACATTACTGCGCGACAGACCGCGGAAGAGGCCGAGACGGGTCCGAAGCGCTCGCCGCTCGGACTTGCGGCCGATCCCGGCGGCTTTCCGCTCTATCGCAATGGCACGCCGGTGGGCGGCGTCGGCGTGGTGGTCGATGGCGTCTACGGCATCGATCGCAACGTGCTCGATGTCGATACCGACAACGATGAGGCGGTCGCGCTCGCCGCAGCGGGACCGCTCGTGGCGCCCGAGGATCGGCGCGCGGATCGCATCACCGCCGATGGCAAAACGCTCCGTTTCAGCGATGCGCGCACGGAAGATTTGCGCTCGCGCATCGATGCGCCGCCGGCGTTCGCCTCGCTCGCGGGTAGCGCAGGGCAGCTCGTTGCGGTCCCGGGCTACAACGCGGCGGCACTGCGCGCCGGTACGGCCTTTGGCCAAGCGCGCTCCGGCATTCGCGCCGACACCCAGGATTACGCGGGGCTCGACGCCTTCGTGTTGGTTGATGCGGCGGGGGTGGAGCGGTATCGACCGCGGGCGGGCAGTGAGGCGAGCGGCGCACTGACTGCTGCCGAGGTCAAAGCGATCCTCTCGAGTGCGCTGCGCACCGCGAATCGTAGTCGCGCGCAGATCAGGCGGCCGCTCGATTCGCCAGCGCGCGTGTCGATTACCGTGGTCGACTCGCAAGGTGAAGTGTTGGGTCTCGTGCGTACGCGCGATGCGCCCGTATTCGGTATTGATGTGTCGGTGCAGAAGGCGCGCGGTGCCGCGTTTCTCTCGTCGCGCACGGCAGCCGAACGACTCAATGCGCTGGCGCCTGCGGTGTATCTCAATCGCGGACTCGTGCGACTGCGCGAGGAGTCACCGTCGCAGTACGCCACGACGATGCGCGTCTTTCTCGGCTTGCCGAGCGCTCTGGCCGATGGCAACACGGCGTTCTCGGCGCGCGCGATCGGTAATCTCGCACGCCCCAACTATCCCGATGGCGTCGACGGCAATCCGACAGGACCGTTGTCGAAGCCGGCGACTCAGTGGAGTCCGCTCAATACCGGCTTGCAACTCGATCTCGTGCACAACGCGATCATCCAGCATGTCGCCTTTGTGCTCGGCGCGGCGCCGGACACGCCGCGCAACTGCAGCGGCGTCGGTGGCTTTGATCGCGGCTTTGCCGCCAGCGGTGCGGTGCGTGGTCTCGCCAATGGCCTGCAGATTTTCCCGGGCGGCGTGCCGATCTATCGCGGTGAGCAATTGATCGGTGCCATCGGGGTGTCGGGTGATGGGATTGATCAGGACGACATGATCGCCTTCCTGGGCGTCGCGCGTGCCGGACTCGGCGCAAGCGGTCCGCAGCATGCGTCGGTCAATCGTCGCTCCGACCAACTGGTGCCGCGTGGTGCGCGTCTGCGTTACGTCGCCTGCCCGCAGGCACCTTTCCTCGACTCGAACGAACAGGAGCCTTGCAGTGGCCTCTGAGCGCGCATGGATTGCGGTACTGATCGGTGCGCTGCTCGCGGGCAAGGCCGTGGCCGATGAACCTTGCCCGCCTGCGCCGCCGGTCGAACCTACGCGACGCAGCACCACGGTGCCCGTGCTCGAGTACACGCCTGAGCCCTGTGATCCGCGGCGCATCAACCCGGCGCCGCTCGAGGAAATCGGTCCGCTGCAGGGCCTGCCGGATCGATGGCGCATCATCGAGGCGATCGGTATCAAAGAAAACCTGCTCGATCCCTATCATGGCCACAATCGACTGAAGGGTGATCGACCGGTATTCGGCGATGACTGGTACATCGCAGTGATCGGCATCTCCGATACGCTCTACGAGCCGCGTGAGTTCCCGTTGCCGGTGGGTGGTCCCGTCACCCAGAGTCCGGGATCACTCGACACGTTTGGTAGTCCGACGCAACAGGTGTGGGCGCAGACCTTTGCGCTCGAGACCGTCCTCTATCAGGGCAACACGGTCTTCAAGCCACCTGATTGGGAGTTTCGCTTCACGCCGGCGTTCAACGTCACGCGAGTCACCGTGGATGAACGCGGACTTTTGCGTGCACCGGCGGATGCCTCCACCACGCGTTACGACTCTGCGGTGGGTCTGCAGGCGGCGTTTGTCGATCGTCACCTGCGCAACGTCTCGACTCGCTACGACTTCGACAGTTTGCGCGTCGGCATTCAGCCCTTCACCGCGGACTTCCGTGGTTTCCTGCTGAACGACGCCCTGTTCGGCGCACGCCTGTTCGGCATCCGTGACGACAACAAGTATCAATACAACATCGCGTGGTTTCGTCGTCTCGACAAGGATGCGAACAGCGGTCTGAACGACGTTTTCTCGCGCGGTCTCGCTGCGCTGCGCGATGACGATGTATTCGTCGCCAATCTCTATCGGCAGGACTGGCCGGTGCTCGGCTTCACTACCCAAGGCACCGTGATCCACAACCGCAACCGCGAGGGCGGACAGATCCAGTACGACGACAACGGCATCATCCAGCGGCCGGTGTCGCTCGGTGTCGAGCGCTCGGGCGATTACGATGTCACGTATGTCGGTCTGTCGGGCGATGGACATCTCGGCGGAGTGAATGTTTCAGCCTCGGCGTATTTCGCCACCGGTGATGCCGAACGCGGGACCTTCGTCGATCGACCGCAGCGAATCCGTGCGGGATTCTTTGCCGCCGAGGTGTCCAAGGATTTCTCCTGGATTCGCGCCCGTGCGTCGCTCGCTTGGGGCTCGGCGGATGAAGACCCGTTCGATGGGCGTGGCGAGGGCTTCGATGCCATCTACGAGAACCCGCTCTTTGCCGGGGCGGACACGAGTTTCTGGATTCGTGAGCCGGTGCCGCTGATCGGCGGTGGTCGCGTGTCGCTCTCGGGACGCAACGGGTTGTTGAATTCGTTGCGATCATCCAAAGATTTCGGTCAGTCGAATTTCTCCAATCCCGGTCTGCAGCTCATCGGTGTCGGTGCGGATTTCGACCTCACGCCGACGCTGCGCATCAGCACCAACCTCAATTGGCTGCAGTTCGTCGATACGACGACGCTGCAGGTCGCACGCGCGCAAGGCAGCATCGATCGAGAGATCGGTCTTGATGCCTCGGTCGCCGTGATCTGGCGGCCACTCGCCATTCAGAACATCGTCGGACGCCTCTCCATCGCCACCCTGCTGCCGGGAGAGGGTTACCGCGATCTTTACCGGGATGAAGCGGCGTATGCCGTGCTCGGCAATCTCGTGCTCACTTACTGATCCATTGCTCGCCATGAAGAAACCACTTGCGATCCTTTTGACCCTCGCCGGACTTGCAGCCTTGCCTGAGGCAGTCAATCTCGCGACCTCGAGCGAGGGTGCAAAGGCCGTCGAGCGTGTGTATGTCACGGCACCGCCCGCTCCGGAACGACAATCGCCGGACGACGCCGCGGCCAAAAGCAGCGGTTGTCTTGGCTGTCACACGGCGACTGATCAGCCGAGCATGCACGCCAATCCCGGTGTCGTGCTCGGCTGCACCGATTGCCACGGCGGTGCCGCGAACGTGCGTTGGGTGGGTCCGAATGATCCGAGCACCATGCGCAATGATCCCGACTATGCGAAGGCGCGCGATGCGGCGCATGTTCTGCCGCGTTTTCCCGATGCCTGGCACTATCCCTCGAGCGCGACGCCGGAGCGCACCTATGCGCTCCTCAATCAGGAAAGCCCCGAGTACATCCGTTTCGTCAATCCCGGCGACTATCGCGCTGCGCCCGAAGCCTGTGGTGCCTGTCACGCGCGCACCATCGAGGATGCCAAACGCAGTCTGATGGCGACCGCTGCGATGTTCTGGGGCGGTGCGGCATACAACAATGGCTTGCTGCCCTTCAAAAATTACATTTTGGGCGAGGGCTACACTCGCGACGGCAAGGCGGCGATCATCGAGGGCGCGAAGACGACCGCCGAAGAGCGTGATCGTTACGAACTCATCGAGCGCGTTTATCCGCTGCCGCGCTGGGAAAACCTGCCGCCCGCCGACATCTTCCGCGTCTTCGAACGCGGCGGCCGCAACATCACCAATCTTTTCCCCGAAACCGGCGTACCGAACGTGCTCGGGCAGACCCAGCGTCTCGAGGAGCCCGGTCGACCGGACATCAAGCAATCCAACCGCGGCCCGGGCACCGGTGGGCGCATCGCCGTGCCGGTGCTCAATATTCACAAGACGCGTCTCAATGATCCGCTCATGTGGTTCATGGGGACCAACGACAATCCGGGGGACTTTCGCTCCTCGGGTTGCAGCTCCTGCCACGTGGTGTATGCGAACGATCGAGATCCGCGGCATTCGGGTCCTTATGCGAAGTTCGGCCATGACGGACGCTCGCAGACGGTTGATCCGACCATCCCTAAGGATCGCAGCGGGCACCCGCTCACGCATTCTTTCTCGCGAGCCATTCCGACCAGCCAGTGCATGATCTGTCACATGCACCAGCCGAACATGTTCATCAACTCGTACCTCGGCTATACGATGTGGGATTACGAGTCGGATGCGCCGTTCATGTGGCCCGAGGAGCAGCAGTTTCCGAGCGCCGAGCGAATCCGCGAAGTGCTCGATCGCAACCCCGAGGGCGCAGCGCCGCGCGGCAAGTGGGCCGACCTCGAATTCCTGAAGAACGTGAGTTCGCTCAACCCGCAGCTCAAAGATACCCAGTTCGCTGATTATCACGGTCACGGCTGGAACTTCCGCGCCATCCACAAGCGCGATCGCGAAGGCAATCTGCTCGACGCCGAGGGCAATACGATCGCGGCCGACGATCCGCAGAAGTGGCAAAAGACCGTGCAGATGTCCTCGATCCACGTCGATGTGGGCATGCACTGCGTCGATTGCCACTTCGCGCAGGACTCGCATGGCAACGGCTATCTGCATGGCTCGGTGGCTGCGGCTGTCGAGATCGACTGCAAAGATTGCCACGGCACCACGGCGGCACGCGCCAACCTGCGCACCTCCGGGCCTGCCGCAGCCAAGGCGGGCACCAATCTCGCCACGATCCGCAACCCCGATGGCAAGCTGCGTTTCGAGTGGCGCGGCGAGACGCTCATTCAGCGCTCGGTGTTGACGCCGGGGCTCGAGTGGGAAGTGTCGCAGGTGAAGGACTCGAACTCGCCGAAATCCCCGCAGTACAACGCCAAGGCCGCGCGCGCACACACCATGGCCAAGGGAACCGGCGAACAGAAATGGGGCCCCGATATCCCGTGGGACATGCTCGCGCACAATGACGACAAGATGGAGTGCTACGCCTGCCACACCTCGTGGACCACGAGCTGCGGTGGTTGCCACCTGCCCATCGAAGCCAACTGGAAGACCGATCGCCATCGCTACGAGGGCGGCACGACGCGCAACTTCGCCACCTACAACCCGCAGGTGCTGCGCGAGGACATCTTCATGCTCGGGCTGCGGGGACCGAGCGAGGGCGGCAAGATCGCTCCGGTGCGTTCGTCGTCGGCACTCGTGCTCTCGTCAATGAATTCTAATCGCGAGCGTATCTATATCCAGCAGCCGCCGATTGCCGCCTCGGGCTACAGTTCGCAGGCCATGAATGCGCATTACCCGCATACCGAGCGCAAGACCGAGACCAAGACCTGCAGTGATTGTCATCTGTCGAAGGATGGCGACAACAACGCAATCGTCGCGCAAACGCTCGGCTACGGGACGCAGTTCATCAATTTCTCCGGTTTCAATGCCTGGGTCGGTACCGCCAAGGGTGTCGCCGCCATTGAAGTGACCGAGTGGGATGAACCGCAGGCGGTGATCGGCAGTTATCTGCATCGCTACGCCTATCCCAAGTGGTTCGAGGAACATCTTGGTCGCAAGCGCGAACTGCGCCGCATGAGCACTCTTGCGGGCGGTGCTGCGGGCTGCGTGCAGATGCGTGGCGAGTACATCTTCTCGGCCGAGGGCAAGCGCGGTCTGCGCGTTCTCGACTCTGCGAGCATCGCCAACAAGGGCTTCAGTCAAAAACTGATTAGTGCGCCGTTCTCGCCGCTCGGTCACGACACCGAGGTCGAGAGCCGCAATGCAACCTGCGTCGCGCTCGCTACCACCCAACCCGTGCATCCGCCGCGTAACGAAGGCGATCTGATGCGCAAGGCGAATCTCGAGCAGCCTTTCCTGCCGATCTACAACTTCGCGGTCGTCACGGATGCGATCGAGGGTCTCTTCCTCGTTGATATCAACACACTGGCGGACGGCGAATTCAGGAACAACTTCCTGCGCCGCACGCTCACCTGGAATCCGGCCGGGAAGCTCACTGGCGCGAGCCATCTGACGATGGCCGGCAATCTTGCCTACGTCTCCACACCGCGTGCGGTGGTGATCGTCGATCTTGCGGTGCCCACCGTGCCGAGGCTGCTGGCAGAGATTCCGTTCGATGCGCCGCGAGTTGCGGTGCTGCAGTTCCGCTATCTCTTCGTCACGAGCGCGCGCGGCTTCGAGGTCGTCGATGTGACGGTGCCGGCAAAACCGCGCAAGTTGCCGGCAGCCACGGTGCCGCTCGCCAATGCCGCCGGGTTTACGGTAGCGCGGACTTACGCTTATGTCGCCAACGGCAAGGAAGGCATGGCGATCATCGACGTCAAGCGACCGCAGTCACCACGGCTCGTGCAGTCGTGGAACGCCGAGGGCGGTCTCGTCGACTCGCGTGACGTGATGATCGCCTCGACGAATGCATCGCTCTTTGCCTATGTGGCTGATGGGGTGGGTGGGCTCAAGGTGATACAGCTGACGAGCCCGTCCTCGCAGCCCAATTTCTACGGCTTCAGTCCCGAACCGCGCCCCGAACTCATCGCGCGCCGGGCGACGCGTGCCCCGGCGCTGAGTCTCTCGCGACCGCTTGAGCGCGACCGTGCCGTCGATGAGAGCGGCGGACAGGTGGCGGTGTTCGGGCGTCGCGGTTCGCGGCCGTTCAACCTGCCGGAAATGCAGCGGCTTTATTTGAATGAGAAAGGTGAGCCCTGGTTCGTCGAGGACAACCCGACAGCCATGCAAGCGAAGAGGGACGCACGATGAGTTGGCGACATATTTCTTTGATGGGTCTGCTGCTCAGTCTGTTGTCCTGGTCGACGATGACGCGAGCGGCCGACGGCAACTCGCCCCGACACGAGGGCGTGGCGACTTGCGCATCGTCGCTTTGTCACGGCTCGAGCAAACCGTTGCAGGCGTATGATGCGCTGCAGAACGAATACACCACCTGGTCGCAGTTTGATCCGCACTCCGGCGCGTATCGCACGCTGTTGAGCAAGGAATCTCAGGAGATCGCGCGGCGCATGGGCATCGGTCCTGCGCATCAAGCGCCAGCCTGTCTTGCGTGTCACGCTGATGCCGTGCCTGCGGCGCAGCGCGGCCCGCGCTTCCAGATCGAAGATGGTATCGGCTGCGAAGGCTGTCATGGCGGCGCAGAGAAGTGGTTGTCGACCCATTATCAAAAACCGCGTATTCCGCGCTCAGAGAGTCTGGCGCAAGGCCTCGTGCCGCTCGAGCAGACCCGGGAACTCACGCGGACCTGCTTGGCCTGCCATGTTGGCGAGAACAACCGGTTCGCCAATCATCAGATGATGGCTGCGGGTCATCCGCGGCTCGTGTTCGAGCTCGACAGCTATCTCGAGTTGTGGCGCACGAGTGGCGGCCGCGAGCACTATCGCAAAAAAGCGCAGCTCAACCACGCGGGTCTTTGGGCCAAAGGTTTGGTCGAGGCGTCGCGCCGTCAGCTCGATCTCATCGAGCAGCACGGCAGCGGGCGTCGTGGTCCGCTGGCCGACTTCAGCGTGTTCGCCTGTCATTCCTGTCATCGTGACCTCAAGTTGACCGACTGGCGCGGCTCGAGTGCGCTCGGCGTCGCGCCGGGTGATCTGCGTTGGCAGGATGCCCATCTGCTGGTGTTGCAGCGGGTCGCGGCCGCGCTGCGTCTTGGCGGGGCTGCCGAGCTCGCCAAGACCGTGACGAATCTGCAGCGCGCGGCGCACGGCGATGCCGGCATGCTGCGTGCGGCGCTGGCGGAGTCGCGGGCATCGCTCGCGACGATCGATGGGCAACTCGCGACCGTCAACTGGAATGCGACCACCCTCAATACGATCGTCGGAGCGCTCGCGGAGTCGGCGCGTCAGGGCGCTTTCCCGGACCCTGCGGCCGCCGAGCAGGCCGCGATGGGTATGGTGGTGATGCTGTCGAGCTTGCAGGTCGACGGCGCGCGCCGCAGCGATATCAATCGCCTGTTCGACGCGCTGAAAGACGATAACGCGTTTGATCAGCGGCAATTCATCCAATGGATGAAGGTGCTGGAGGCGCGCTGATCGGGCGTCCACTCTTGAAAAGTCGCCTGCGTGTTATACTTCGCGGCTCGACGCGCCCGTAGCTCAGTTGGATAGAGCGCATGGCTACGAACCATGAGGTCAGGAGTTCGAATCTCTTCGGGCGCGCCATTTGATTTCTAAGCGATATCACTTTAGTATCGGCGCCTGGTCGACTCCATCGGAGTCGGTTCGTCAGGAGCGTCGAGCATGTCACACCCGTCCCGTCCCGCCAGTCACGAGATCCCCATCACGGTTTCGAGCGGCTGGGTCTTTCTGCCCATGGTGCTCATACTGCCGTTTATCGGCATCGGGGCCATCCTCTATGGCGCGCAGGATGACTCGCCCGGCATGGTCCTGATCGGCGTTCTCGTTAGCACGGCGTTCTTCATCTCGCTGTTCGGTTTTTTCACGCTACAGCCGAACGAGGCGCGGGTGCTGGTGCTGTTCGGCGATTACAAAGGCACGGTGCGCAAAGAAGGCTTTCATTTCGGCAACCCGTTTTATTCGAACGGAAGTTCAACGGCTGCCACCATGGGCGCCGTCTCGGGGAGTGATAAAACCACCGCGACGGTGATCAAGAAAAACCCGCGCATGAAGATCTCGCTGCGCTCGCGCAACCTCAACGGCGAGCGGCTCAAGGTCAACGACAAGCAGGGCAATCCGATCGAGATCGCCGCGGTGGTCGTCTGGCGGGTGCACGACACGGCGCAGGCGATGTTCGATGTCGATGATTACGACGAGTACGTGCGCATCCAGTCGGAATCTGCGGTTCGCCACTTGGGTAGTCAGTACGCCTACGATCATGGCGAGGAACACGAGATCACCTTGCGCAGTGGGACCGATGAGGTTTCGGTCGCCCTGCAGCAGGAGCTGCAGACGCGTCTTGCGCCCGCGGGGGTTGTAGTCGAGGAGGCGCGGCTGACGCATCTGGCCTACGCTCCCGAGGTCGCGCAGGCGATGCTGCGTCGTCAGCAGGCCGAAGCGGTACTCGCGGCGCGGCAAAAAATCGTGCAGGGCGCAGTCAGCATGGTCGAGATGGCGCTGACTGATCTTGCACGGCGCGGCGTCGTCGAACTTGACGCCGAGCGCAAGGCGGCGATGGTCAGCAATCTCATGGTCGTGCTCTGTGGCGATTCCGAGGCGAAGCCCGTGATCAACACCGGCACGCTCTACAACTGATCCCAAGCCAGCACCCTCGAGCGCAGCTTGGCGGAGCGAAAGTCATTTCTGATGCGCATCGATCCCGCGCTCTGGCGGGAGCTCGAGCGCTGGGCGGCGGATGACTTGCGCAGCGTGAATGGCCAGATCGAGTTCATCTTGCGCGAGGCATTGCGCCGACGAGGCGTAAGGCTTCCGCAGGACGAGGCAGACAAGCAGGGCGATACGGACAAGGGTGAAGAGCAGTGAGCGCAGCGAGACCTCTCTCTGGTGCGGGCGTGGCCGGTGCGGGCTTGGGCGGCTGGTTTGCGGTCGGCGTGCTGCTGGCTGCTTATGCCGTGTCGTTTCTCGATCGGCAGATCCTCACCTTGCTCGTGCAGCCGATCAAACTCGACCTCGGCATCACCGACACCGAGATCGGTGTGCTGCAGGGTCCGGCCTTCGGCCTTTTTTACGCGACGATGGGCTTGCCGCTCGGTTGGTTGGCAGATCGTGTGCATCGCGTGCGTTTGATGGCCATCGCCATCGTGTTTTGGTCGGCGATGACTTTTGCCTCCGGTTTTGCCACCGAATATTGGCAGTTGCTGCTCTGTCGTTTCGGTGTGGGTTTTGGTGAGGCGGCGCTCGTGCCGGCAGCGGTCTCGCTGCTGGCAGATCTCTTCGAACCGCAGCGACGCGCCTTGCCCGTCGCAGTGTTCACCGCCGGGCTCGCGGTGGGCTCGGGGCTCAGCCTCATTCTCGGCGGCAGCTTCATCGCCTTTGCCGAGAGCGGGGCGACGGCGCTGCCCGTGATCGGCGAGTGGTTTGTGGGGCGCGAGCCTTGGCAGGTGGTGTTCATGCTCGCGGGGCTCGCCGGCGGACCGATCGCGCTACTCGTATTGCTGCTGCGCGAGCCGCGCGCCGCCCGCGCGGGCGCTGGCGCGGGCGCAGTCGCGCCCACCGGGAGCGCCACCCCCGCGAGCGCGACCGACGCCGAGTGGCGCTCGCTCGGTGCGGCTTGGCGGCATCTGGTTCGTCAGCGCGATTTCTTTGTGCCCATGCTCGCCTCGATGTGTGCGCTCTATGTCATCAGCACGGCAGTCTCGGCCTGGTTGCCCTCCGTGTTTATCCGCGATCACGGCTGGACGGCCGTCGAGGTCGGTCAGTGGCTGGGGCCCGTGATTCTCGGCTGTGCGCTCATCGGCAACTTCATCGCGGGACTCGCCACGCAGGCGCTCGCCGTGCGCGGCGTCGCCGATGCCGTGTTGCGTACGATCTTCGCTGGGGCCTGCGTGATGGTGCCTTGCGCCGTGCTGGTTGGACTCGCCGAATCCGCGCAGCTCTCGCTGCTGCTCGCGGGTTTGCTGTTTGCAGCGCTCGCCGTCACCTTCAGCATCGCCTCGCTCGCCTTCGTCGAGGTGACGCCGCCGCGTCTGCGCGGTCAGGTGGTGGCCCTTTATCTGTTGCTCGCGAACTTCGTCGGTCTCGCCCTAGGCCCCACCGGGGTCGGCGTACTCACCGATTCCGGCGTGCCTGTCCTCGCGGCGGTTGGCGCCGCGCTCGCACTGATTTGTGTGGTGGCCGGTCTGCCCGGACTCTGGTGGCTGCTGCGCGCGCGGCGCGCCTTTGCAGCCGCCGTGGCCTTGGCGCTCGCCGTCGCCGCGAGCAGCGAGGCCGCGACACCCGCCGCGGCGCGTGCGACCACCTCGACCCTCGAGATCCGCGAGTCTTGGGCGCGCATCGCTGCACCCGGCGTACCGGTGGCCGCAGGCTACACGCTGATTTTCAATCGTGGCACTGCCGCCGAGGAACTGCTCGCCGCGTCCAGCCCACTCGCCGCGAGCGTCGAAATTCACGAGACCTCCATGACGGACGGCGTGATGCGCATGTGCGAGGTCGAGGCCGTGACTCTGCCCGCGGGTGCTAGGGTGGCACTCGCGCCCGGTGGGCTGCACCTCATGATCATGGGGCTTGATCAATCTTTGAAAGCGGGTGATTCGCTGCCGATCACCTTGCGCTTTCGGCGGGCGGGCGCGATCGAAGTGCGCTTCGTGCTGCGAACGGAGAACGCGATCAACTGATCGCCGCGCGATCAGGCCAGCGTGTGAAACACGCTCTGCACGTCGTCGTCTTGTTCGAGCTTGTCGATGACGGCGAGCACCTCGGCGGCCTTGTCCTCCGGAAGCTCGGTGGGCGCCATGGGGATGTATTCGTGCTCGGCCTTGAGCGGGGCGAGCTTGCGTGCCTCGAGCGCCTCTTGCACCTTGCCGAAATCTTCGAAGGCGCAGCGCACCACAAGTTCGGGCTCGCCTTTTTCGCCGGTGCTCTCGCCCATTTCTTCGAGACCATGATCGATCAGATAGAGCTCGAGATCATCCTGCTCGATGCCTGTCGGATCGAGCCGAAACACGCCCATTTTTTTGAACATGAAGGCGACGCTGCCGTTCGTGCCGAGATTGCCGCCGCCTTTCTGGATGAGATTGCGGACCGTCGCCACGGTACGCGTCGGGTTGTCGGTCGCGGTTTCGACCAGCAGCGCGATGCCGTGCGGCGCGTAGCCTTCGTAGATCACGGTCTCGTAGTTGGTCGCGTCGCGTCCCGCAGCGCGCTTGATCGCCGCCTCGACCTTGTCTTTGGGCATATTGACGGCACGCGCGTTCTGCAGGATGCGCCGCAACTGCGGATTGGATTGCGCGTCGGGACCGCCCGACTTGACGGCCATGTTGATGTCTTTGGCAATGCGCGCAAACTGTTTGGCCATCTTGTTCCAGCGCGCGAACATGGTGGCCTTGCGAACTTCGAATATGCGACCCATGGCGCGTATGGTAACCGCCACCGCAGCGTCGAGGCTATGATGGCGCGATGAGTGATCGGGTAATGAGTGATCAGGCAACGAGTGCGGTCAACCGCTTGGGCGAACTTTATCGACCTGCCCACGACGAGGCAGCCCGACAGCGTTTCGTCGGCGTCCTCAAGGGCTTTGCCAATGGTCCGCTTGAGGGGCGGCTTGCGGCGCATTACGAAAGCGCGCTACGCCCGCAGTTCGTGCGCGCCACCGGTCGCGAGGCGCCGGTCGATCGCGACGAAGCGCGCGCACTGCTCGAGCACGAGAGGCTGTTTCAACTCTGGGGCTCCATGGTCTACGCCTCGCAGGGCCTCATGTGGCAAAGCGTCGGAGAGACCTGTCGGCGGCTAGGCCCTGCCTTCGAGGCCCGTGCGCAGGCGCTCACGCAGGCGCCGCGGGGCAGTCTGACGCTTGATCCGGCGCTCGAATTGCCGAAGCCCATCGCCGAGACCGAGATTCATCGACAACCGGGTGGCTATTTTCGTGAAGCGAGCGCGCAGGATCTGCATGCGGCGCTGCAATACTTCGGCACGCTCGAGCTCTATCGCGCGGCCAAAGGCCTGACGGCCAATGCGCCGGTGGGCGAGCCCGGCATCGGTCGGTTCATCGCCGGTGTGGTCAAGCGCCGCTTCCCGGATCTTGCGCCGCGCCGCATTCTCGATCTCGGCTGCGGACCCGGTACCGAGACGATTGCCTACCAGGAGGCTTTTCCGCAGGCCGAGGTTCACGGCCTCGATCTCTCCGCGCCTTTTGTGCGCTTCGGGCATGCCTGGGCTGAAGGTCGCGGCATGGCGCTGCACTTTCGACAGGCCGACGCGCGCGCGACGGGCTATCCGGAGGGGCATTTCGATCTGATCGTCTCGCACATCCTCTTCCACGAAACCTGGCATGACATTGCCCCGCGCATCTTCGCCGAGGCACATCGTCTGCTCGCGCCAGGCGGTGTGTTGCTGAACGCCGACGTGCCCTATCAGCCCGCGCGCATGTCGATGCCGAAGCAGGTCACGAACGACTGGCAGGTACGCAATAACGGCGAGCCCTTCTGGACGGGTTTCGCCGATACCGATGTGCCGTCGCTGCTGCGGGCGGCGGGTTTCGCCGCCGCTGCGGTGATCGCCGAATACGAGCCACTCGGCGCGGGACACTACTATTTCTTTGGCGGTCGCAAGGGCGTGGGCGATCACGAGACGCAGGTGCGCTCGTGACCGAACAAAAGGCGCGCCCCATCGAGGCGGCAACCTCCGGCCCACAGCAACCGCTCGCGGCGGCAGATCTTTCGCAACTCGTGGCGGTGACGATGCGTCTCGCGATGGAGCTCGCTGCCTTGCGCGAGCGGTTGCGTACGCACGAGGCCCTGCTGGTGCAGCACGGCGTTTTCAGCGCAGACGAGGTAGAGCGCTTCACGCCTTCGGCGACTGAGCTGCAAGCGCGGCTCACCGGACATCGTGAGCTGATCGAGTCGCTCGCCCGCGATCTTGGCGCGACCGCGGACACCGTGCTCAGCGATCGCGCAGGTCGGTGATTTCGGCCGTCGGACCGCGATTGACCACGATCGCCTTGGTGCGCAGGTAACGCGCGATCCCGGCAGCTCCCATGCGCGAACGTCCGAGTCCGCTGAACCGAAAGCCCTCCCACTCGAAATCCGCGACCATGCTCGAGAGCGAAATATCGTTGATGCTGATGAAACCGGCGTCGAGTCGCCGCGCGATGGCGAGCGCTTCGTCCTCGCTGCCAGCAAGCACGTTGGCGGAGAGACCGTAGTCGCCCTCGTTGGCGAGGGTGACGGCCTCGTCGATCGTGTCAAAGGCCATGAGCGGCATCACCGGGCCAAAGGTTTCTTCGCGCATCACCCGCATCGAGTGATCGACCGCGGTGAGCAGCGTGGGCTCGCACCAGAGGCCGCCGCGCTCGATGATGTGTCCGCCAAATTCGAGTCGCGCGCCGCGCGCGAGTGCATCCTCGAGGTGCGCCCGGACGATCTCCGCCTGACCCGCCATGATGAAGGGGCCGATCTGTCCGGCTGGATCATCGCAAGTGAGCTTCACGGCGGGCAGCTTCGCGAGCAGGCGCTCGCGCAGCGCTGGGAAAAGCGCACGGTGCACGTAAACGCGTTCCAGCGACTGACAGGCCTGTCCGGTCGCGAGTACCGAGGCGCGCAGCACCGTCGTCGCCGCCCGCTCAAGATCAGCGTGGGCGGTGATGATCACCGCATCCTTGCCGCCGAGCTCGAGAAACGCCGGTATGAATCGTCTTGCGGCGTGCTCGGCCACGAGGCGTCCGTTACGCACGCTGCCGGTGAGCACGACTGCATCAACATGATCGATAAGCTCGGCGCCGGTGCGGCCGGGGCCTTGCACGATGCGCGTTACGGCGGCGATCTCCGGCACTGCAGCCAACACTTCGCCGAGGGGCAGTGCGTAGCGCGGCGTGATTTCGCTGGGCTTCAGCACGACCCCGCAGCCGGCGAGCAGCGCCGGGATCGTGTCGATCATCGACAGCACGAGCGGAAAGTTCCACGGCGCGATTACGCCGACCACGGGGTGCGGCACGAGCTGCACCCGACCGAAGATCCCCGGGGTCACGCTTGCTTGCCACGCCGCGGGCGTGAAGACCTGTGCGGCATTCGCACAGCCGAGCGCAATCATCCCTTGCACGCCGCCGAATTCGACCTGCGCGATGCGCTGCCGTCCCGTGTCGGTGGCGAGGGCTGTGACGAGCGCAGCGGCATGGCCGAGAAAGGCCTCGCCGAGTTTGCCCAGCGCCGCCGCTCGTCCCTCGCTGCCGAGCGCGGCCCACGCGGGCTGAGCAGCGCGCACTGCAGCACAGGCCGCGGCTACCGTCTCGCGGCTGCTGATCGGCAAGTGATGATCGATGAGTCCGCTCAGCGGATTGCGGACGGGGCAAGTTTCGGTTTTCACGCTTGATCTCCGAGGCTGCGGCGAGTCTACACTTCGCGAATCGATACGGGATTCGCGGCGCAAGCCGAAGGGAGAAGCGCAGAATGGATTTCCAGCTGAAGCAACGCGGACGTGCCTCGATGCACTTTCTCGCCGATCTCGCGGTGGCGGCGGCGCGGTTCAAGCCGCGTGTCGATGCCGATATCGCGGCACGGGGACTGAGTGAAGCGACGCTGGCGGACGATCTCGATGAGCGGTTGCGGCAGGTGGATGCGGCGCTCGCCGATTCTTCGGCGGCCGCCGCTTTCGCGGTGCTTACCGAGTACAGCGGCGTCAATCACGGACGCATCGCTGCCGAAGCCTTCGATGAGATCCGACCCGAACTCGAGCCGCGACTGCGCGCGCTGATGAACGGCCCGACGACGATCGAGCCGATGCCGGGCGAAGCTCGACCGGCGTATGCGGATGCCGCGTGGATTCATCGCACTTCGGGCGGCTGGGACGGCCACGACTATCAGGGCTTCGTTCACGGCGAGCTGATTCATCGCGAGTACGTCGCGCGTACCTATCCCGGTGACATCTTCAAGCAGCGGCGGCAGATCCTCTCGGTGCTGTCGCGGCGCGATCCGGCGCGCATCTTCGAGATCGGCAGCAGCAGCGGTCACTACACGCTGCAGCTTGCCGCCGAGTTTCCCAAGGCTGAGATCTGGGGCTGCGATCCCTCGCCGCGCATGCTCGAACAGGCGCAGCGCGTGGCCAACGAGCGCGGCTTTGCCTGGCGCTTGTTCGTCGGCTCGGGCGAGGCGACGGGCTTGCCCGCCGAGAGTGTCGATCTCGTCACCTCCTACATCGTGCTGCACGAGATTCCCGCCGCCGCGGCGCGCGCGCAGCTGCGCGAGGCCTTTCGTCTGCTGCGTCCGGGCGGCGAATTGTTGTTCACCGATGTGACGCGCTACGCCGTGCTCGACAAGCGGGCGGTGCGCTGGGCGGAATACAACGCCGTGCATGGCGGCGAACCGTTCTGGCGCGAAGCGGCGAGCCTCGAGCTTGGCGCGGCTGCGCGCGAGGCGGGTTTCGCCGAAGTGCGCTCCGAGGGTCTGGGCGGCGCCCCCTATCCCTGGTTCGTGTACGGCAGGAAGCCGGCATGAACAAAAAAATCGCTGCAGCCACCTCGGCTTGGGATGTTACGCAAGCGCTGACGCCGCATGATGCCGCGGTACGTCGCGATCGAGCTACGCAGTTGGCGCTGACGCTGGCACAGGAACTTTGGGTGGTGAAAGATCGCCTGATGTTGCTCGAAGCAGCGCTGTCCGCCGAGGGTCGCGCGCTCAGCGAGCTTCTGGATCGTCAACAACCGGACGCCACGCTGCGCGCGGCGCTCGAGACTGAACGTCAAAGATTCATCGCGAAGGTGCTGGCGGCGCTGGAGCAGCCGCAGGACCGGCGCTGACGTCGAACTTGTCGGTCCGCATCAGGGCTTCTTCGGTTGCCTTGTTGAGCACCACGATGCTGATGCGTCGGTTGATCGGGTTTGAGGGATTGGTCGCATCGAGCATCACGTACGATGACATGCCGACCACGCGGGCGACCTTCTCGCCCGCCATGCCGCCCTCGACGAGAGCCCGTCGGGCGGCGTTGGCACGATCCGCCGAGAGTTCCCAGTTGGTGTAGCGCTGGCGATCGCCGCCGATGAACGGTGTGTCGTCGGTATGACCGGAGATGCTCACGCGGTTCGGGACATCGTTCAGCGACTTGCCCACTTCGAGCAGTAGTTCGCGGGCATAGGGTTTCATGGCCGTGCCGCTCAGATCGAACATCGGTCGATTCTGCGCATCGACGATTTGGATGCGTAAGCCCTCGCTCGTGATGTCGATCAGCAACTGATTCTTGAAGCGCTGCAGCACCTCATTTTTTTCGATGGCCTCGCTAAGTTCGCTGCGGATCTGCTCGAAGCGCTGTTGCTCGGTGATGTCGTCCACGGCGGCACGCGGCAGCCGCATGGCCCCGCCGGGATCGGCTGACGCCGGTGCGCCGGCTCCGGCTTCTGCGATTGGCGAGGGTGCCGAGGCGTTCAGGCCGCCGCGCATGTCGATCGGGCTTGTGCTTGCGCCACCCGGGCCGTCCTGTCCGGGCGCCGGAATCGGCGCCGAGCCGCGCGCCATGCTCGGGTTCTTGAAGTAATCGAAGATCGCCGACTTTTGCTGATCATTGGCCGAGGCCACGAGCCACATCACCAAAAAAAACGCCATCAGGGCGGTGACGAAGTCGGCAAAGGCCACTTTCCAGGCGCCGCCATGGTGACCGCCGCCGACGACCTTTTTCTTGCGGATGATGATCGGGCGCTTGTCGCCGCTCTTGGCATCGACCACAGCGCTTTACCTCAGGCCTTCGGCGCTTCGGCTTTAGCCGCATCGGCCTTGGGCTTGTTCTTCAGCGAACCTTCGAGATCGCTGAAGGTCGGGCGCACATCGCTGAAGAGCAGCTTGCGGGCGAACTCGACGGCGACTTGGGGCGGGTAGCCGCGCACGCTCGCCACGAGTGCCATTTTGACGACCTCGAAGGCTTTGCCTTCTTCCTCGGCGCGCGCCTTCATCGCCGAGGCGATCGGACCGACATAGCCGTAGGCGATCAGAATGCCGAGGAAGGTACCCACCAAGGCAGCGCCGACCTTGGCGCCGAGCTCTGCGCTCGTCGAGTCGGCCACGGCCGCCATGGTGTTCACGATGCCGAGCACGGCCGCCACGATGCCGAAGCCGGGCAGGGCGTCGGCCACCAGCTGCACCGCATGGGACGGTTCGTGCGCCTCTTTGTGGTGGGTTTCGAGCTCGTAGTCGAGCAGGGATTCGAGCTCGTTGGGATCGAGGTTGCCACCGACCATCAGGCGCATGCAGTCGGTGATGAACTCGATCATGTGATGATCTTCGAGGATCCTCGGGTACTTGGAGAACACGGCGTTCTTGGCCGGGTCGGCAATGTCGTTCTCGATTGCGAGCAGGCCTTCTTTGCGCGACTTCACCAGCAAATCGAAGACAAGTTTGAGTAGCTCGACATAGGCCTCGCGGGTGTAGCGTGCGGGCTTGACGAGGCCGAGGGCACCGGAAAAGGACGCCTTGACGACCTTGGTGGAGTTGCTGGTGATGAAGGCGCCGAGGGCGGCGCCGCAGATGATGATCACCTCGGAGGGGTGCCACAGCAGCAACAGATTCCCGCCAACCATGAGGAATCCGGTGATCACCGAGACGGTGACGAGGATGGAACCAAAGAGTGCGATCATTTGCCGTGAAGTCGCCGAGGCAGAAGCTTTAATCTATATCGGAAGTTCAACAAAACGCCTTAGGCCATGTCGGTGATACTCATCCGTAATGGAGGGATATGATGTTTCACTTCTCTGAATACGTTTCGGCATTGCCCTACCTGCTCGGGCTCGCCGTCATCGGCTGGCTGATTTCCTTGCCGCGACGCAACGTCGACGTGGTCGACTCGTTGTGGGCCTTGATGTTTCTGGTGGCCATTCTGGTCTATGCGGGCTTTCCGCGCGAAACCGTCCGGGGTCGCTTGCTGTTCGTGCTCGTGGCGATCTGGGCGCTGCGCCTCTCGATTTACATCACCGCGCGCAATTGGGGTCACGAGGAGGACCGGCGCTATCAGGCGATCCGTGCGCGCAATCAACCGGGTTTCGCATTCAGCAGCGTCTATCGGGTCTTCGCGTTTCAGGCCGTACTCGCCTGGGTGATTTCTTTGCCGCTGCATGGCGCAGTCGGCAGCGACACGCCGCTCGGTTGGCTCGATTACGTGGGGCTTGCGCTGTGGCTCGTCGGCTTTGCCTTCGAGGCGGGCGGCGATTGGCAGCTCACGCGCTTTCGGCGCGATCCGGCCAACGCCGGCCAGGTGATGGATCGTGGCTTTTGGCGCTACACGCGTCACCCCAATTATTTTGGCGACTTTGCGCAGTGGTGGGGTTTTTACCTGATCGCAGTGGCCGGAGGTGCGTGGTGGAGTTTCATTGGTCCGATGCTGATGACCGTACTGCTGCTGCGCATCTCGGGCGTCAAGCTGCTAGAGCGCGATATCGGCGAGCGCCGGCCGGCTTACGCCGAGTACGTCCGTCGCACCAACGCGTTCTTGCCGGGGCCGCGCAAGGACTGAGCCTGCGCCGCAGGCGCGAGATGGCCGAGAGGGCGAGGGCGGCCGCGCGCGTGGGCTAGTTGCTCGCGGCTTCAGCCTCGCGCGAGGCACGCTTGCGCTCATGCTCCTTCAGGAAGCGCTTGCGCAGGCGGATCGACTCGGGCGTGACCTCGACGAGTTCATCTTCGTTAATGAACTCCACTGCGTATTCCAGTGTGAGCACGATCGGCGGGGTGAGCAGCAGCGCATCGTCCTTGCCGGCCGCGCGCACGTTGGAGAGTTTCTTTTCGCGGATCGGATTGACCACGAGATCGTTGTCACGGCTGTGGATGCCGATGATCATGCCCTCGTAGACCTTCGAGCCGTGCTCGACGAACAGGCGTCCGCGCTCCTGCAGCGTGAAGAGCGAATAGGCCACCGCCTCGCCGTTTTCGTTGCTGATCAGCACGCCGTTGTGGCGCTCGGGGATCTCGCCCTTGACGACATCGTAGCCGTCAAAGATATGGCTCATCAGGCCTGTGCCGCGCGTCATGGTCAGGAACTCGCCCTGGAAGCCGATCAGACCGCGAGCCGGGATACGATATTCGAGTCGCACGCGTCCCTGACCGCGGCCGGTCGGGTCGCCTTCGACCACCATGTCGAGCAGTTCGCCGCGTCGCGTACCGAGCTCGGACATGATCGCGCCTTGGAAGCCCTCGTCGATGTCGATCGTGAGTGCTTCGAAGGGCTCTTGCACGACGCCGTCGATCACGCGCTTGAGCACTTGCGGTTTGCCGACCGCGAGCTCATAGCCTTCGCGGCGCATGTTCTCGACGAGAATAGTGAGGTGTAGCTCGCCGCGCCCCGAGACGCGGAACACGTCTGCGTCGGCGGTTTCTTCGACGCGCAGCGCCACGTTGCTCTGCAGTTCGCGCATCAGGCGCTCGCGAATCTGGCGACTGGTGACGAACTTGCCTTCGCGGCCGGCGAGCGGCGAGGTGTTCACCTGAAAGGTCATCGAGAGCGTGGGCTCATCGACCTTGATGGGCGGCAGACCCTCGGGCTGCTCGGGATCACATAGCGTAACGCCGATATTCACTTCGTCGATGCCGGTGACGGCGACGATGTCGCCGGCGGTCGCTTCGTCGACCGGATAACGTTCGAGACCGCGGAAACTCAGGATCTGACCGATCTTGCCGGTACCGCGCTCCTCATCGCCCCAACGCAGCGAAACCGTGCGTCCCGACTTGAGCGTGCCGCGGCGAATGCGGCCGATGCCGATTCGGCCCACGTAGGAGTTGTAGTCGAGCTGCGAGATCTGCAGCTGCAACGGTGCCGTCGGGTCGATCGGCGGCGGCGGCGCGTGCGCGAGGATGGCCTCGAACAGCGGCGTCATGTCGGTCGCGGGTTCGTCCGGTTCTTTCTTCGCCCAGCCCTGCAGGGCTGAGGCATAGATGATCGGGAAATCGAGCTGCTCGTCGGTCGCCCCGAGCTTGTCGAACAGCTCGAAGGTTCGATCGATGACCCAGTTGGCGCGCGAGCCCGGACGATCGACTTTGTTGATGACCACGATCGCCTTGTGGCCGAGCGCAAGCGCCTTGCGTGTCACGAAGCGCGTCTGCGGCATCGGCCCTTCGACCGCATCGACTACGAGCAGCACGGCATCGACCATCGAGAGCACGCGCTCGACCTCGCCGCCGAAATCGGCATGGCCCGGTGTATCGACGATGTTGATGCGGGTGCCGCGGTATTCGATCGCGCAGTTCTTGGCGAGGATGGTGATGCCACGCTCGCGTTCGAGATCATTCGAATCCATCACGCGTTCGCCGACGCGTTCGTGGGCGGCGAAGGTACCGGATTGTTTGAGCAGGCAGTCGACGAGGGTGGTTTTACCGTGATCGACGTGGGCAATGATCGCGATATTGCGAATCGGGCGGGCGGTGGACATGCAGTAGCCGAGTGGCCGAGTGGCCGAGGGGGCGAAAAAAGGTCGCGCAGCGTAGCAGAGCCACGCTGTGGTTGCGAATTTCACCGGGCTTGGGTCTAAACTGCCGGCATCCGGGTGTCGTCCTGGATCAACACCTCGAAATTCATGTCGTGAAGGAGTGTTCCATGCCCCAGTTCCGTCCGTCGTTTCGTTCCCTGATCGTTGCGGCAGCGCTGCTCGCCCTGCCGGCGACCACGTTCGCCCAGGATGCTCGCGTCGCCGGGCAGGTGAAGCTGCGCCAGAGCGCCTATACCGTGCTCGGTGCGCAGATGGGTGCCATGGGTGCGATGGCCTCGGGCCGAGCGCCCTACGATGCCGCGGCCTTCCGGCTCGCCGCCGATCGCGCTGCGTTCATGGCGACCATCGTCTCGGATACTTTTCCCGCAGGCTCGGCGGGCAACGGCAAGGCGAAGCCGGAGCTCTGGCAGCAGCAGGCCGATTTCCAGCGGCTCATGAAGGACATGCAGGCGAAGACGGCCGCCCTCGCGACCGCTGCCAAGGGTAGCGACCTCGAGGCGATCAAGCCCGCCTTCGGCGCCGCCGGCGCGAGCTGCAAGGCCTGTCACGACAAGTACAAGATGGATTAAGGCCGCAAGGCCTCTCCAGGCGGGTCGATCGACGCATGCTGCGTCGATTGACCTGCAGTCGATCATGAAAACTGCCGATCTAATCCGCTCCGGCGGACGTATCCACTACGAAGTATCGGGGCGCAATCACGGCCTCGCACTCGTCCTTCTCCATCCACTGGCGGCCAACCTCGCCACGTGGCAGCCGCAGCTCGCCGAGTTCGAGAGCTTCTTTCGCGTGCTGCGCATCGATCTGCGCGGCCACGGCCAATCGCGGCTTGATGAGGGTCCGGCGCAAGCCTGCACGATGCAGGATCTGGCGAATGACGTCTTTGCCGTGCTCGATGCCGAGGGCATCGAGCGGGCGCACTGGTGCGGCGTGTCGATCGGTGGCGCGATTGCCCTGCAAGCGGCGCTGCTTGCGCCGCGTCGCGTGTTGCGGCTCGTACTCGCCAATTCGGGTGCCGCATTCGCGCCGGCCGCGGCTTGGGATGAGCGTATCGCCAAGGCGCGCTCCGAGGGCTTGGCCGCTCTGCTTGCCGCAGTCCCGGAGCGCTGGTTCTCGGCGGGCTTTCGCGCGCGCGAGCCCGTGGAAGTGGCGCGGATCATCGCGCTCTTCGAGGCCACGCAGCCGCGTGGCTATATCGAGGCTTGCACAGCGCTACGCGACTGTGATCTCAGCGCAAGGCTTGCCGATGTACTGGCGCCAACGCTGGTCATCGCGGGCGCCCTCGATCCACCGCCGAGTCTCGAGCGGGCCGAACAGCTTGCTTTCGGCATCGCGGGCGCTGATCTCGTGGTGCTCGATGCGGCGCATCTCTCCAATGTCGAGCAGGCGGCGGATTTCACCACCACGGCGCTCGGTTTTCTGCGCGACTGAGCGATGTCCGACTATCTGCCGCTGTGGATCGGTGGAGCGATACGCGGGCGCTTGCGGCGTGACATCGCCGCAGCCTTGGCCGACCTGCCGAATCTCGAACCCGCGGAACTCGGCCTGCAGTTGCGCGGCGAGGGTCGCTCGCGCGACTCGCGCAGTCGCGCGCTGCAGTCTTTGGCGCAGCAGTTGCGACGTCGTGGCCTGATTGCTGACTGGCGCAACGAACTCTCCGCCGTGCTCGATGACGCCGGCGAGGAGATCGCGCGTTGCGAACGTGGGGCCTTCCGTACGCTCGGTCTGCAGAACCGCGCGGTGCACATCAACGGCTATCGTGCCGATGGACGGGTCTGGGTCGCACGGCGCAGCGCGCTCAAGCGCGCCGATCCGGGCAAGCTCGATAATCTGGCGGCCGGTGGGGTAGCCGCGGGCGAATCGCCACGGCGCACCGCGCTGCGCGAAGCCTGGGAAGAGGCGGGCGTGCCGCGTCGTCTCGCGAGCCAGGTGGATTTTCCGGGCATGGTGATCCGCAGTCTGCGCGAGACGCAGTTCGGCGTGCACGATGAGCTCGTGATCATCGCCGATCTCGAGTTGCCGCTGACGTTCACGCCCGAGGGGCGCGACGGCGAGGTCGCGGAATTTCTTTGTCTGGATCGGACCGAAGTGGAGGCCGCGCTGGCGCGCGGCGAATTCACGGTGGAGGCGGCACTCGCGATGCGCGAGTCGCTCGAGCGCCGAGCTGCTGCAACGCCTCGCCCGTCAGCCGATGTGGCACCCACTCGGTGAGGCCGCAGGCGCCCAAAGATTCATAGAACTTGCGCGCCGGCGTGTTCCAATCGAGCACCGCCCACTCAAGACGCGCCAGGCCTTCATCGACACACCGCGCGGCCAGGTTTTGCAGCAGCGCCTTGCCGATGCCGCGACCACGGAATTCGGGACGCACGAAGAGGTCCTCGAGATAGATGCCATGTCGGCCACGGAAGGTCGAAAAATTGTAGAACCAGAGCGCGAAGCCCGCGGTCTCGGTCTGTCCCTCGCCATGCCACTCGGCGACGTCGGCGAACACGCGGGGTGTGGCGCCGAACAGGGCGCTTTCGAGTCCGGGCAGCGTGGCATCGACCTGATCGAGCAGACGTTCGTAACTCGCCAGTGCGCGGATGAGTTCGAGCAAGGCGGCGGTATCAGTCGGGCGGGCGGGGCGCAGGGTCAGCATGCGGGTCTCCGTTATAATGCCGCATTGTCTCACGGCAATTTTCAGGGAGTTCGACATGCTGATTCAGGGCAAGACGGTGGTCATCACGGGCGGCGGTCGCGGTATCGGTCGCGACATGGCCAAGGCGTTTGCGGCGCGCGGCGCGAACCTCGCGCTGTTCGATCTGAATCAGGCCGATCTTGATGAGACCGCGCGCCAGTGCGTCGCGCTCAACGTCAAGGCACGCGGCTATGTCGTCAACGTGACGCAGGAAGCGGCTGTGGTTGCCGGCATGGACGGCGTGGTGGCCGACTTCGGCAGCGTCGATGTGCTCGTCAACAACGCGGGCATCGTCAAGGACGGGCTGCTCATCAAGGTCAAGGACGGTGCCGTCACCGGCAAGATGCCCCTCGAGCAGTGGCAGGCAGTCATCGACATCAACCTCACCGGCGTATTTCTTTGTGGTCGCGAGGCCGCTGAGCGCATGGTAAAGGGCGGACAGGGCGGTGTGATCATCAACATTTCGAGCGTGTCGCGGTACGGCAATCCCGGGCAGTCGAACTACACCGCAACCAAGGCCGGTGTGGCGGCGATGGCCGAAGTGTGGGCCAAGGAGCTCGCGCGCTACGGGATCCGCACCGGTGCGATTGCGCCGGGCTTCGTGCGTACCGATATTCTCTCGTCGATGCGGCCCGAGATCCTCGACAAGATCACTGCGCAGGTGCCCCTGCGACGGCTCGGTGAAACCAGCGAAATCTCGCTGGCTGCGCTCTTCATCGTCGAGAACGATTTCTTCACCGGCCGCTGCATCGACGTCGATGGCGGCGTGAGACTCTGAGGCATGCTGCGGCGCCGCCTGTTCGCTGCGTCGCTTGCGCTGTGGACGGCCGTGATGGCCGGCAGCGTCCTCCCCGGCGTGGCTGCGCCGGCAGCTGCCTCGGTCGCACAACCCGCACCACCCGCGCCGCCTGCGGGTGAAACCATCGCGGTGCTCGGCACGGGGCGGGTCGGCGCCGCACTCGGTCCGCGTTTCGCCGCGCTCGGCCATCGCGTGATCTACGGCTCGCGCGAGCCCGAGCGACCCGCGGTGCGCGAACTCGTGGCGCGCAGCGGCGCCCTCGCTACGGCCACCTCGAATGCGGCCGCGGTCGCTGCCGCGCAGATCGTCATCATCGCCTTGCCGTGGAACGCGACGCTGGCCGCGCTGCGCGAACTTGATCTCGCCGGCAAGCTGGTGATCGATCCGACCAATGCCATTCGCATGGGTCGAGACGGGTTCATGGAACCCGTCGTCGACTCGTCCGCCGGCGAGCTCATTCAGGCCGCCGCACCGCAGGCGCGCGTGGTCAAGGCCTTCAATACCGTGGGTGCCCATGTGATGGCCGAGCCTGCCGCGGCGGGTGGACCGGTCAGTGTGCCGATTACGGGGGATGATCCCGCAGCCAAGCAGCGCGTGCTGCAACTCGTGCAACAACTCGGTTTCGAGGCCATCGACTTGGGTCCGCTGCGGCACGCGCGACAGCTCGAGGGGATGGCGCTGCTCTACATGGTCCCCTACCTCAAGGGTGATCGCGCGCAGGCCTATGAATATCACCTGCGGCGCGGCGCCGCGCCGCGCGAGAGCACGGGCGTCCGTCCCGCCGAATGAGCGCGGACGCGGCGCATACGCAGCGCGATACCGGCGCGTCGTGGCCGTTCGATCTTGCGCGCTCACTACTCGCCCGTGCTTTTTCTTTGGTGTGGTCGACGAGTCGACCGTTGACGCTTGCCTTGCTGCTGCTGACCCTCGCCGCAGGCATGCTGCCTGCGGCCGTGGCTTGGGTGGGCGCGCATATCGTCGATGCCGTCGTGGCCCGCGAGGGCGGGCTCGTGCTCGACTGGGTGCTGCTCGAGGGTGTGCTCGTGGCGCTGCTCGCCGGCGCCCAGCGCGGACTCTCGTTCTGCCAATCTTTGTTACGGGCGCAACTCGGTCAGCGGGTCAATGTCATGATCCTCGAGAAGGCCTTGACGCTCTCGCTGGTGCAATTCGAGGACAGCGAGTTCTACGACAAGTTGACGCGCGCGCGCCGCGAGGCCTCGAGCCGGCCTTTGGCGCTCGTCATGAAGGCCTTCGGGCTCGCGCAGAACCTGGTTTCGCTCGTGAGCTTCGCGGTACTGCTCATCAAGTTCTCGCCCTGGGCGGTCGCCATTCTGTTGCTCGCGGGGCTGCCGGCATTCGTGGCCGAGACCAAGTTTTCGGGCGATGCCTTTCGGCTCTTCAAGTGGCGCTCGCCCGAGACGCGCATGCAGCTCTATCTCGAGACCGTGCTCGCCCGCGAGGATCACGCCAAGGAAGTCAAACTTTACGGTCTCGGCGAACGTCTGCTTGCCCGCTATCGCGAGATCTTCAATCGACTCTATCGCGAGGATCGCGCGCTCACCTTGCGCCGTGACAGCTGGGGATTTGCGCTTGGCTTGATCGGCACGGCGGCACTCTACGGCGCCTATGCCTGGATCGCGCTCGAGGCGGTGGCGGCGCGCATCACGCTCGGGCAGATGACCATGTATCTGATGCTGTTCCGGCAGGGACAGTCGGCGGTCTCTGCGGGACTCTCGGCCATCGGCGGCATGTACGAGGACCGACTTTATCTCTCGACGCTTTATGACTATCTCGAGACGCCGGTGGCGGCACCGCGCGCCGGCTTGAAGCAGGGTCCCGCGCCCGCCGATGGCTTGCGTTTCGAGCAGGTGAGTTTTACTTATCCCGATGCGACCCGACCGGCGCTGGCGGACGTGTCGCTGCATTTGCCGCCCGGTGCGAGCCTCGCGCTGGTCGGCGAGAACGGTTCGGGCAAGACCACCTTGATCAAATTACTCTCGCGACTCTATGAGCCGACGGCGGGACGCATCTTGCTCGACGGCCTTGATCTGCGCGATTGGGACGAGGCGAGCTTGCGCACGCGGATCGGCGTGATCTTCCAGGATTTCGCGCGCTATCAGATGCTGGTGGGCGAAAACATTGGCGCGGGCGACGAGCCGGCTTTCGAAGACGAAGCGCGCTGGCGCGAGGCCGCCGACAAGGGTCGTGCGGCAGAGTTCGTGGCCGGCCTGCCGGCGGGCTATCGCACGCAGCTTGGCAAGTGGTTCAAGGACGGGCGCGAGCTCTCGGGCGGTCAGTGGCAGAAGATCGCCCTCTCACGGGCCTTCATGCGCACTGCGGCCGACATTCTCGTGCTCGATGAGCCGACCGCAGCCATGGATGCCAAGGCCGAAGCCGAGGTGTTCGCGCATTTCCGTGAGCTCGCGCGCGGTCGCATGGCGATCCTCATTTCGCATCACTTTTCGACGGTGCGCATGGCCGACGAGATCGCGGTGATTGCCGAGGGCCGCATCGTCGAGCGCGGTAGCCATGCCGAGTTGATGGCGCGCGACGGTCACTACGCCAAACTGTTCACCTTGCAGGCGCAGGGTTATCGCTGAAGGTCACTGGCCTGCAGGTTGGCGATGCGCAGCAAGGCGCGAGGTTCGGCGAGTGCCTCGGCGCCCTCCGCGGCGCCACCATAGCCCCAGCTTGCGGCCAAAAATCGCAAGCCGTTGTCGAGAGCCGATTGTCGATCTTCGGCTGAGTCGCCGATCATCCAGGTCGATGCGGCACCCAGCGCATGCTGTCGCAGCACTTCGCGTACCAGCGTCACCTTGTTGGGCGCCGCGGGTTGTAGTGAATCGAGGGCGTGAATGCCACTGAACCAGGTCGTCCAGCCGAAGTGCTCGAGGATCAGGCGGGTGGGCTTGATGCGTTTGTTGGTGACGATGTAGAGCCCAATCTTTGCGTCATGCAGCGCTTCGAGCATCGTGATGACGCCCGGATAGATGGCCGTCAACTGATAACCGCGTGTGTCATAGGCTTCGCGAAAGGCGGCGGCGAGGCGATCGAGCAACGCAGCATCCTCGCTGCCCGCGAGCGTGGCGAGCGTGCGACGCAAGGGCGGGCCGATCAGCGCGGGTGCGAGCGGCACCGCCGGGGTCACGCCACTTTGCTGCAGGGCTTGCTCGAGTGCGGCGAGAATGCTCGGTGCCGAGTCGACCAGGGTGCCGTCGAAATCGAACAGGATCGAACGGGGTGCCGAAATCATTGACCGTCTACCCTGATCTCAGGCCGCGACGCTGACGCCCGGCCCGTCGGTGAACTGCAGCGCTGCGAGGCGCGCGTAGAGCGGATTCAAGACGATGAGTTCTTCGTGTCGACCGGTCGCGACGATGCGTCCCTGATCCATGACGATGATGCGGTCTGCCTTGAGTACCGTTGCGAGGCGATGCGCAATGATGAGCGTGGTGCGAGTCGCCATCAGCCGCTCGAGGGCTTGCTGGACCAGTCGCTCGCTCTCGGCATCGAGAGCGCTGGTCGCCTCGTCAAGCAGCAGCAGCGGCGGATTTTTCAGGATCGCGCGTGCAATGGCGATCCGCTGACGCTGACCGCCCGAGAGCCGCGTGCCGCGTTCGCCGAGGAAGGTGTCATAGCCCTCGGGCAGGGCGCGCAGAAAATCGTCGGCGGCCGCTGCACGTGCGGCAGCCTCGACTTCTTCGTCGCTCGCATCTGGCCTGCCGTAGCGAATGTTCTCGCGTGCGCTCGTGCCGAAGAGCATAGTGTCCTGGGGCACGAGGCCGATTCTTCGCCGCACCGCAAGCGGATCGGCTTGCGCAATGTCCACCCAGTCGAGCAACACGCGGCCCTGCTGCGGGTCATAAAAACGCAGCAGCAACTGGAAGGCTGTGCTCTTGCCGGCGCCCGAGGGGCCGACGAAGGCCACGGTCTCACCCGGCGCAATCTCGAGCGAAAAATTATCGAGTGCAGACGTGTCGGGACGCGAGGGATAGTTGAAGCGTACTTGTTCGAAGTGCACACGACCGGCGTTTGCGCCAGCTTGGTGTTCCGGCAAGGGCAGCGCATTCGCGGGTGCGACGATCGCCGGGGTCGCTTGCTGCAGTTCGATGAGGCGTTCCATGGCGCCGGCTGCGCGTTGCACCTCGCTCCACATTTCGCTCAGCGAGGCGGCGGCTACCCCTGCGTATCCGGCGAACAGCAGAAACTGCACGAGCTCGCCACCGGTCATTTGTTTGTCGAGCACCTGGTGTGCGCCGAACCAGAGTACGAGCGTGATCGCGGCGACCACGAGCGTGGTCGACAGGGCGGTCAACCAGGCACGCACTCGTGTGCGCACCACGGCGATATCGAAGGAGGCTTCGACCGCCTGATTGTAGCGACGCACGTTGAGCGCTTCGAGCGTGAAGGCTTGGACGGTCTGGATGGCATTCAATGTTTCGCCGGCGAGCCCGCTGGTGTCGGCGATCTTGTCTTGCGAAGAGCGCGATAGTTTGCGCAACTTTCGACCGAGCGAGATCACCGGCACGATCACCACGGGCATGGCGATCAGCATCAAGCCGAGCAGTTTCAGGCTGGTGAACGCCATCATCACGATCGAGCCGATCAGGTTGATGGTCGAGCGCAAGGCGATCGAGATGCCGACTCCCGAGATCGATTGCACGAGCGTGGTGTCTGTGGTGAGGCGCGAGAGCACTTCGCCGGTGCGCGTCACTTCGAAGAATTGCGGGTCCATGCGAATGACGTTGCGATAGACCGCTTCGCGCACATCGGCGACCACGCGCTCACCGAGCCAAGTAACGAGATAAAAGCGCATCGCGGCAAACGCCCCGAACAGCACCGCAACACCGAGGAAGGTGATGAAGTAGATGTTGATCGTCTCGGCGCTGCCCGTGCTCATGCCTTTGTCGACCAGCTGCGAAAGCGCGACCGGCAGCGCGAGCATCGAGCCCGAGGCAAGCAGCAGGGCGAGCATCGCCCAGCCCAACACGCGTCGGTAGGGTTTGAGGAAGGGCCAGAGCGCGGCGAGCGGTTTGACCGATTTGGCCTTGGGGCGCTCGGGCAACGAGGAATCTGCCATCGCCGTATTCTAGCGCGGTGTCAGGATCAGCTTGCCGGTGGTTCGTCCGGATTGAATTGCCTCGAGGGCCGCGTGTGCGGCGTCGAACGCAAATATCTCGCCGACAAGCGCTCTTGCGGTAATGAGCGAGAGTGTGGCGCGCATCGAGTCCGGCAGCCGATCGGCCTGCTCCCACAGCCAGATGAGATTGAAGGCCATGAGCGCGCGGTTCTGCGGAATCATGGCGAGCGGGTCGAGCCGCGGCCGACGCAGATACTGCCAGGCGAGACGCAGAAAATTCGGTCGACGGCCACCCGACATGAAATCCGCGGCGCCATAAAGCACGTAGCGGCCCTCGGGCGCGAGCCGCGAAAAGAGGGGCTCGAACCACTCGCCGTAGACCGCATCGAACACCACATCGAAGCCGCGCGCACCGAGTGCGCCGAGCGCATCATCCAGCCTGCGTGCAAATTGCGTGTCGCGCAGCACGATACTGGAATTCGGCAACTGAAATCTTTGCTGCAGAAAATCGACTTTCGCAGAGGAGCCCACCACGGCCACGGGTTTGGCGCCGAGCGTGACGAGCGCATGCAGCGCATTGAGACCTACGCCGCCCGCGGCCGATTGCACGAGTACTACGGCATCGCGTCGGGCGTTACCGAGCGGTACGAGGCCGTACCAGGCAGTCAGCGCCTGCACGGGATAGGCTGCGGCTTCCGCGAGCGTCCAGCCTGCCGGCACGGGCCAGAGCGTCCTCGCATCGATATTGAGTGCGCTCGCATAACCGCCGAAGCGCGTCAGCACGATCACCGCATCCCCCTCGCGCCAACCGCTGACGCCGGCGCCAAGGCGACGGATGTGTCCGGCGCATTCGAGACCGGGGATGAAGCTGCCGCGCGGGGTCGCCGAATAGAGCCCGAGACAGGCGAACACATCGGCGAAGTTCACGCCGATGGCGGCGACTTCGACCTGCACCTCACCCGGCGCAGGCGCAGGCAGCCATTCGTCGCTGAGTGCGAGGCGACTCAGGGATCCGGCTTTGGGGATGCGCCAGACGCGGCGCAGGGTGGAGTCAGGGCCGTGAGGGGTCGGCATGCAGCCGAGCATACTGCGAGGGCAGCATGCCGGTGTAGCGACGGAACATGCGCGCGAAGTACGAGCCGTCGTGGAAACCGACGGCGTAGGCAATCTCGGTCACGGGCAGGGCGCCCTCGCGCAGACGCTCGCAGGCCGCCAGGATTCGAAAGCGCAGCAGATACTCGCGAAACGTGATGCCGAACACGGCGTGGAAGCTGCGACTGAACTGGAATCGGCTGAGCCCGCAGTGATCGGCGATGTCGCTAGCCGGGAACTTCTCGTGAAAGTGCTGCTGCACGAACTCGGGTGCCTTGAGTACCCCGGCATGCATCGCGGGGAGACTGCTGGCTGAGGAAGCTATCGTTTCGAGATTGGGTAACTCGATCACCTTGAGCGACAAACCTGAGGAGCCGTCGGCGTTCATCGGGAGCAGAATACAGAACAGCCTATCATTATTACGACTTGATGATAGGTGTAAGTACCGATACCGATCATTAATATTCGTTAATTTTCTGTCACGGCTCGCAACTTAATTGCCTTTCGTCCCTTTGCCGCCGCGCGTCGCGCCCGTTCGGATGGGCTAAGATTTACCCCATGGAAAAGGATTACCCCGAAGCAGCCAGTGGTTTCGATGCGGCGTTCACCGATGCCGTGGACCTCGGCAACAAAATCGCTGATCGCGACAAGGATTCGGACCTCTGGGACATCGCCGACGGTTTGCTCGCCGGTGCGATTCAGTATTGGCTTTACTCGCGCCAGCCCTGCAAGGATCCGCGTTGCGTCGAGTGTCTGCCGGTCAGTACCGCCGAAGGGCGCATGGCCGAGTTGCAGCGCCTGATCCGCCAGCTCTCGGAAGAGAGCGAGTACTACCACAGCCCGAACGATTCGAACGTAGGCCGCGCCTGAGCAGTTGGCGGGGTCTGCCGCGCCGCGACGTCAAAGACTTCAGCCGGCCACGTCTTCGAGCGCCGCCTCGAGAATGGCGAGCCCCTCGGCCAGCACCGAGTCGGGGATCGTCAGCGGCATCAGAAAGCGGATCACGTTGGCATACACGCCGCAGGACAACAGTACGAGTCCGCGGCGTCCCGCGGCCTGCACCAACGCTTTGGTCAGTTCGGCATCGGGCGCATCGGGCCGGCGATCTTTGACGAGTTCCATCGCCACCATCGCACCCTGACCGCGTACCTCACCGATGCAGGACCAGCGTGATTGCAGCGCGCGCAAGCGCGCGAGCACGGCGCTGCCGATGCGGTCGGCGCGAGCGCAAAGCTGCTCGGTTTCAATGACCTCGAGCACGGCGAGTCCCGCTGCGCAGCCGAGCGGCGAGCCCGCGTAGGTTCCGCCGAGTCCGCCGGCGGGCGGCGAATCCATGATTTCACTCTTGCCGACCACGGCGGCGAGCGGCACGCCGCCGGCGAGACTTTTGGCGAGGGTGACGAGGTCGGCTTCGACGCCCGAGTGCTCGATCGCGAACATGCGACCGGTGCGCGCGAAACCGGTCTGGATTTCATCGATGATCAGCACGATCCCGTGCTGATCACACAGTGCCCGCAAGCCGCGCAGGAACTCGGCAGGTGCGACGTAAAACCCGCCTTCGCCCTGCACAGGCTCGACGATCATCGCGGCCACACGCGCCGGGTCGACATCGGTCTTGAAGAGTTGCTCGAGCGCACCGAGCGCCATCGCGGTGCTGACGCCGTGGTAATCGCTCGGGAACGGCGCGTGAAAAATCTCGGGCAGCATCGGCCCGAAGCCGGCTTTGTAAGGCTGCACTTTGCCGGTGAGGCTCGTGCAGGCGAGGGTGCGCCCATGAAAACCGCCGGCGAAGGCGATCACCGCAGAGCGCCGCGTATGATGCCGCGCGATCTTGATGGCGTTCTCGACGGCCTCGGCGCCAGTGGTCAGGAAAATTGTCTTGCGCGTGCCGTTACCCGGCACGAGTTCGTTCAGGCGCTCGGCGAGCGCCACGTAGTTTTCGTAGGGCGTGACCTGGAAGCAGGCATGCGAGAGTCGCGCGAGCTGTGCGCCGATCGCTGCTTGCACGCGCGGATGGAGGTGCCCCGTGTTGAGCACCGCAATGCCACTCGCAAAATCGATGTACCGTCGACCCTCGACGTCCCACAGCTCAGCGTTGGCCGCACGCTCCGCGTAGACCTGCAGCGAATTGCCCACCCCGCGCGGAATCGCCGCTGCACGGCGTCGCGCGAGATCGGCATTGGTGGGCATGGGGTTCAGCTCTTCTTGGCGAGGTCCGCGGCGCGATGGATGGCGGCGCGAATGCGCGGATACGTGCCGCAGCGGCACAAGTTGCCCGACATCGCGGTGTCGATGTCGGCATCCGTGGGCTTCGGGTTCTTGGCGAGTAGCGCCGCGGCCGACATGATCTGGCCGGACTGACAATAGCCGCATTGCGGTACGTCGATTTCCATCCAGGCCTTTTGCACCGGGTGGCTGCGGTCCGTCGAGAGGCCCTCGATCGTGGTGATGCGCTGTTCGCCGACTGCACTCACCGGCAGTACGCAGGAGCGCATCGGCTCACCGTCCAAATGCACGGTGCAAGCGCCGCAAAGCGCCATGCCGCAGCCGTATTTCGTGCCGGTGAGGCCGATCGTATCGCGCAGCACCCAAAGCAGCGGGGTCTCCGGATCAACGTCGACTTCGATGTTTCGGCCATTCACATTCAGCTTGATCACGGACACCCTCCGGCGGTCCCGACCGCCTCTGCTAGAATTTACCGGTTTTCAGCGAATTTTCCGATATACCTGACGGAGTGCCCGCGTGTCAGAGACCATTCAGACAGAAGTCGTCATCGTTGGTGCGGGTCCTTGCGGACTTTTTCAGGTGTTCGAACTCGGTTTGCTCGGCATTCGCGCCCATCTGCTCGATTCGCTGAAGGCCCCAGGCGGTCAGTGCACCGAGCTCTATCCCGACAAGCCGATTTACGACATCCCAGCCCTGCCGGTGTGCGGCGCGCAGGAACTCGTCGATCGCTTGATGCAGCAGATCAAGCCTTTCGAGCCCGTGTTTCATTTGGGCGAAGAGGTACTCGAGGTCAAGCCCAACGGGCGTCGGTTCGAGGTGGTGACCTCGCAGGGTAGGCGTTTCGATGCCGGTGCGATCGTGATCGCTGCGGGTGTCGGCTCCTTCCAGCCGCGCCGGCTCGGGGTGCCGGGCTGCGAGGCCTTCGAGGGTCGGCGTATCCATTATCGAGTCAAGGGTGCCGACGAATACCGCAATCAGCGCCTCGTGATCTTTGGGGGCGGTGACTCGGCACTCGACTGGGCGATCGAATTCGCGGCCACTGCGCCGTCGCTCACGCTGGTACATCGACGCAACGAATTTCGTGCAGCGCCGGCGTCGGTTGCCCGCATGCGTGAACTCGAGGCGAGCGGACGACTGCGCTTCATCGAAGGGCTCGCCGATTCTTTGCTCGTCGAGGGCGAAGCCATGCGCGGCTTGCGCGTGAAGGCGACCGACGGCACCGTGCACGATCTGCAGGCCGATCACGTGTTCGCGTTCTTTGGACTGCATCCGAAGTTGGGACCAGTCGCCGAGTGGGGCATGGCGCTCGAGCGTAAGGCGCTCAAAGTCGACACCGAAAAATTCCAGACCAGCGTGCCCGGTATTTTTGCCGTCGGCGACATCAACACCTACCCGGGCAAGAAAAAACTCATTCTGTCCGGGTTTCACGAAGCGGCGCTCGCGGCTTTCGGCATCCAGGCATGGCTTTACCCCGAGAAGAAGCAGTTCCTGCAGTACACGACCACAAGTCCGGTGATGCAGAAGCGACTCGGAGTCGCCGCAACTTGAACGTTCGCGTCGCCGATCTGCTGCGTCAGTTCGATCTCGAACGGCTCGAGGTCAACCTGTTTCGCGGCGAGAGCCGCGACATCGGTAGTCCCCAGGTCTATGGGGGGCAGGTGCTCGGGCAGGCGCTGATGGCGGCCTACCACACGATCGAAGGACTCGAAGTGCATTCCTTGCACGCCTACTTTTTGCGGCGGGGCGATTTTAGTCGGCCGATCGTCTATCAAGTGGATCGCAGCCGCGATGGACATTCCTTCTCGTCGCGCCGCGTGATCGCGGTGCAGAACGGCGAGCAGATTTTCACCTGCGCGGCATCTTTCCAGCGTCGCGAGCAGGGCCTCGATCATCAATCGACCATGCCCGAGGTTCCAGCGCCCGAATCTTTGCCCGACTGGAGTCGACCCTCAGCCGAGGTGGCCGCGCGACTGCCGGATCTGCTGCAGCGCATGTTGACGCGCGAGCGACCGATCGAGTTTCGGCCGGTCGCGCCCATCGATTTCCTTGATCGGCGTCCGGGCCCGCCGATCGAACGGGTCTGGTTCCGCATCGCCGAGCCGCTGAGCGACGATGATCGTCTGCATCGTGCCTTGCTCGCCTACATGTCGGACTTCAATCTGCTGATGGCGGCGACCCGGCCCCACGAAGGCAGTTACGCCCTCGGTGAGATGACGATGGCCAGCATCGATCACGCGCTGTGGTTCCATCGACCATTCCGCGCCGATGAGTGGTTGCTGTACGACATCGACTCGCCGAGTGCCTCGGGGGCGCGCGGATTTTCGCGCGGTAGCGTCTACCGTCGCGATGGCCGACTGGTGGCGAGCGTGGCGCAGGAAGGCCTCATTCGCGTGCGGCGTCGGAGAAACTGAGGCGAGAAACTTAGGCGAGATAGGACATTGGGCTTGGATTGCTGGGGGACAGGGCGATGACGATTCGAAACACGGCAGCGATCACTTGGCTTGCGGTGGCCTTGAGCGCCGCGGTTTCTTTGGGTGCGGGCGTCGCGCAGGCTCAGCAGGCTGCGGGCGATGCGCAGCAATCGGCGGAGTACAAGCGCGGACGCTTGCTGTACATCCAGTGTCGGGCTTGCCACGACCTGCAGCCGAATCCCGTCGAGAAAGTCGGTCCGCACTTGGGTGGCATCATCGGCCGTCCGGCGGCCAAAGTAGAGGACTTTGCCTACTCGCCCGCGCTGGCCGGCGCGAAGCTCACCTGGGACAAGCCGACACTCGATCGCTGGCTCGAGAAGCCTAGCGCCGTGGTGCCGGGCAATATCATGGCGTTCGCCGGCATCGCGAGCGCGGCCGATCGGGCGGCGCTGATCCGCTACATGGAAGTCGAGACGGCGAAGCGCTGACCGCCCGACCCACGTCAGCCCAGCGCGCTTCGGCGCTTCTGCCTCAGCACTCGCGCCTCAGCAGTTGCGCCTCAGCGAAGCCGCGCAAGCTCCGTACGCAGCGCGGCATTGAAGCGCGCGGGATCTTCCATCATCAGGAAGTGTCCCGGACCCGCGATCGTCACCAGCCGAAAATTCGGCGCGAGGGCGCTGATCCGGGCTTCGTCGGTGCGGGCGAGATCGGCGTTGATGGTAACCACCGGCACCCGCAGAGCGCGCAGGCCGGCAACGCCATCCCAGGCATTGAGGCCTCGCAGCGCGGCGATCGCCACCCGTGGATCGGCACTCGCCATGTCTTCGACAATCCAGCGACGCAGCGCAGGGTCGGCGTCGGGCTTGAAGAAACTGCGCTCGACGAATACGCGGGTCGTGGCAGGAAAATCTTTGAGGAAGATGGCGATTCTGGCTTCGGTATCGGCCGCGGGCGGTGGCGGCAAGCCGATACTCGAAAAAGTGTCGACGCCGATCACGCCGCGCACGCGCTCGCCCAGCAGTCGGGCCGCCTCGATCGCTACCGGCCCGCCCATCGAGTGACCGATCAGGATGACTGGCGCGCGCGTCGGCAAGGACTCGACGACGCGCTGCACGTCCTCGCCGAAACTGCGCATGGAGAAATCGTCGCGATCGGCACCGGAGCTGCCGTGGCCGGCCAGATCGACGGTGACCACCGCATGTTCCGCGGCGAGCGCGGCGACTTGTTCGCGCCAGTACGACGAGTCGCAGGACCAGCCGTGAATCAATACCAACAGGGCGCGCTCACCCTCGAGGGAGCCGTGGACCCGATGGTGGATGGCCACCTTGCCCGCGCCCTCGGTGATGCGCAGGGCGGGGACGGCCGTGTCATCCGCGGCGTTGCCGAGGCCCACGAGAGCGCACGACAACAGCATGGAGAGCAAGCAGCGGGCGAGCACACCGCTGGCGAGCGCACCGCTGGATGGTCGCCGACTGCGGCGCAGCACAACCGGATCGGTCGTCAATGATCGGCTAGGCATGACTCAGGCCTCCAGCAACATCCAGTGATAGCCGTCGGGCGCAAAGAAGGTGAATCCTCGGCGGCCGAATTCGTCGGTGAGTATATCGGTGACTTGCGAGCCGCCGCCGCGGGTGACTCGCGTGTGCAGGGCTTCGATCTCCCGGGTGCGCCAGCAGTAGAGGCTGTAACCGAGCGAACCAGCGCGCGACTGATCGAGTTTGTGTTCGATACGCGCGTCCGCAGCAAAACGCACGCATTTGAGTTTGCCGGAGCGGCGTGCGCCGAGCGCGGGTTGTGACGCCGGGTCGTCGAAATCGACCATGTGAAAACCTTCGCCGGGCTCGAGTCCGAAAATGCGCCGTGAGCCGGTCGCGTTTTCATAGGGCGTGCGTTCATCGAGCATGCGCTGCAGCCCCAATACCTCGTCATAGAAATCGAGGACCTGCGCGTCGTCATCGGCGATCATCAGACCGAAATGCGTGTGCTGACTGGCGCGCAGCAGACTAGAGTGATCGATCTGTCCGTAAAGCGGACTCTCATAGCCAAAGCGTTCAAAGAATACCTGTCGATACTGCGGCTGCAGCAGCACCATCTCGCGCACGCCCACGATCGGATCGCGAAAAGGCTGTGCTGCACGTGTGCCGCTGACCTCGCCGATCACCGCGAGCAGCGGCTCGATGAGCGTGAGCGGCAGTCCGGCGGCACGCGCCCGCTCGGCATGATTGACGAGGTTGAACACACCCGCGGTAACGCGCACGCCCCAGCGCGAGCCGACGCAACGCAGGTTCTCGCCCATGCCGAGCCCGGCGTTGCGGGGTTTGGCCCACTGCATCAGGCGGACAAGACCGTGATCGGCGTCGCCGTGAAGAAGACGCAGGGAGCGCACCGAGGAGTCGACGCCGTAGAGGGCGAGCGCCGTCCGTGCATCGAGTTCGCCTGACTCGGCGGGGCGACAACCGTAGGCGGCAAAATCCGCCGCCGCCGTCGCCAGATCCGTGACGCCGACGCAGACTTCGTGCAGGCCGCCAATGCAGGCGGGATCGGGGCGGGTGTTCATGTTGGGCTCGAGCGTTGCCTCGCGGACGCGTTTCAATGTTGCGCCAGCAGTTCGAGTTCGTGGCCATCGGGATCGGCAATCAGCGCAAGCCGTCGGCCGCCCGGACGCAAGGCGCCGACGGGCTGCAGGATCTCGACGCCGCGAGCGGCGAGTCGGGCGACGAAGGCGTCGATGTCGTGCACGGCAATGCCGACATGCCCCTGCGGTCCCATCGGTGCGCTGGGCTGGGCCGGTTCGTGCCAAAGTTCAAGCTGCATCGTCGCGCCGTCTGCTTCAGGATGACCAATGAAAACGAGCGTGCGCGGGATTTCGGGGAAGTGCAAGCGACGGATTTCGCACAAACCGAAATGCTCCGCATAGAACGCCAGCGAGCGTTCGAGGTTGGCGACCCGCAGCATGGCATGCAGCAGTTGGGTGCGAGGCGCTGATGGGATCTCCTCAGTGGCCACCGAGCACCTTGCCGGGATTCATGATGCCGTTCGGATCGAAAGCGCGCTTGATGGCGCGCATGAGTTCGAGCTCAACGGGTGGCGCATAGCGCGCAAGCTCCTCGACTTTGAGTCGCCCGATGCCATGCTCGGCGCTGAAGCTACCGGCAAAATCACGGATCAGATCATGGATCGTGCGCTTGATCTCTGCCTCGCGTTGCAGCAAGGCGGGCGGGGCAACGCCCCCTTCGATGGCTCGACTTTGATTGATATTGAAGTGCAGATTGCCATCGCCCACGTGGCCATAGCAGACCAGAAAACCTTCCGGCACCTGCTCGCGCACCCAGCTGCCGGCGGCAGCGATGAACGCGCCGATACGGTCGATCGGCAGCGACACATCATGCTTCAAGCTCGCGCCGTCCCGACGCTGCGCTTCGGGGATGTGCTCGCGCAGATACCAGAAATCCAGACGTTCGCGTGCGCTTTGGGCGATCACGGCATCGGTGATGAGCGCGGTCGACATCGCCTCGGCCAGCGCATCCTGCAGCCGCTCCTCCAGCGACTCGGCGCCCGCACTCGAGATTTCGCAGAGCACGAACCAGGCGGATTCCAGGGCAAGCGGCACACGTGCATCGGGTAGGTGACGGGTCACGAGTTCAAGGCCGACGCGCGGCACGAGTTCGAAAGAACTGACGAGCTCGCCGCAACGCTCGCGCAGCAGCGCCAGCAGTGCAACCGCTGCGGTCGGCTCTGGCACGGCAACGAACGCCGTGGCGATCGAGCGTGCCGCCGGAAAGAGCTTGAGGGTGGCGGCGGTGATGACTCCCAGCGTGCCCTCGGCACCCACGAAGAGGTGTCGCAGGTCGTAGCCCGTGTTGTCCTTGCGCAGCCCGCCGAGATTCGCGAGCACTCGGCCATCAGGCAACACTACCTCGAGACCGAGCACGAGGTCGCGCATCATGCCGTAGCGCAGCACGTTCACGCCGCCCGCGTTGGTCGAGAGGTTGCCGCCGATGTGACAGCTGCCCTCGGCGCCGAGACTGAGTGGGAAGAATCGATCGGCGTCGGCCGCGGCGCGCTGCACCTCGGCGAGAATGCAGCCCGCTTCGACGGTGATCGAATTATTGAGCGGTTGCAGCTCGCGAATGGCGTTCATGCGGCGCAGCGAGAGCACGAGTTGCTTCCCCGACTCGTCCGGCGTTGCGGCGGCGCAGTAGCCCGTGTTGCCGCCCTGCGGGACGACGCCGATACGCAGCGCATTGCATAGCGCGAGGAGTTGCGACACTTCGGCGGTATTGCGCGGCAAGGCGAGGGCGAGCGCGCGGCCTTGGTAGAGGTTGCGGTGATCGACGTTGACTGCAGCGAGTGCGCTGGCGTCCGTGACGATGAGGTCGGTGCCGAAACGGGCGATGAGTTGCTGCAGCGGCGAGGCTGCGCCGCCCGGCATCATGCGCGAGCCCCGACCTGCCCGCCGGCGGCTGCATACATCCCCGGGACTGGCGGCAAGCGGCAGGCTGGTTTCGTGAGCAACAGTTGCACGTCACCGAGCTGCCGCTCGGCGAAGCCGCCTTCGCAGTAGCAGAGGTAAAACTCCCAAAGGCGCACGAACGAGTCCGGATAGCCGAGCGCGCGAACCTTGCCGAGGTTGTCGAAGAAATTACGTCGCCATGCAGCGAGCGTACGCGCGTAATGCGGACCGATATCTTCGAGGTGGAATATTTTGAGATCGGTGGCGTGGGTCAGAGAGCGGCTGATCACATCGACGCTCGGGATGAAACTACCGGGGAAGATGAAGCGCTGGATGTAGTCGACCGACTTGCGCGCCTGTTCGTAGAACTGGTCCTGGATGGTGATCGCCTGCAACAGCATGGCGCCGTGCGGCGCGAGCAGGTCCGAACATTTGTGCAGATAAGTATCGAGGTAATCGGCGCCGACCGCCTCGATCATTTCGATGGACATGGCCTTGTCGAAGCGGCCTTTCAGATCGCGATAGTCCTCGAGCAGCAGCGTGATGCGATCCGTCAGCCCGAGGCGGGCAATTTTTTCGCGCGTGTAGTCATGTTGCTCGCGAGAGATCGTCGTCGTGGTGACATGGCAACCGTAGTTCGCAGCCGCGTGAGTCGCGAGTCCGCCCCAGCCGGTACCGATCTCGACCACCCGCTCACCCGGCTGCAGACGCAGCTTTTGGCAGACCGCTTCGAACTTGGCGAACGAGGCCTGCTCGAGCGTGCTCTGCTCGTCGGCAAAGATTCCGCAGGAATAGGCCATGGTCGGATCGAGCATCAGCTCATAGAGCGCATTACCCAGATCGTAGTGCGCGGCGATGTTGCGGGCGCTGCCGGTCTTGCTGTTGCGGTTGAGCACATGGAACGCCTTGAGCAACGGGCGACTGAGCAGTGCCCAGCGGCTGTCCATGCCGTTCATGACCTCGCGATTGGTTACGAACAGGCGCACGAGCCCGGTCAGATCATCACAGCGCCATAGGCCGCGGATATACGCCTCACCGGCGCCCACGGTACCGCCGAAGGCGGCGTCGGCGTAGAGCTGCGGATGATCGATTTGCAAGGTGATGCTGACATCGAGTCGCGGTGTGCGGCGACCGAAGCGGTGTTGGCTGCCGTCCCACTCGATGATGCAGAGCTCGCCGTCGGTCAAATTCTCGAACTGCGCGAGCAGCAGCCGACGACCGAGCAGGGCGAGTGCACCGGGTCTCGCCGGATCGGGCAGGGCTCCAAGCGTCGCTGCGGCAGCGCCCGGGATAATCGAAGGTTTGCGGTGTTCGCTCATGGCGGCGGCATCAATTGGCGAGTTTATCCGGGTGGGTGAAAAACGGCGTTCGTTTGAGCAGCAACAGCAAAGCCTGCCAATAGATCAGCAGGCTCACCTTGAAGGTCACGAGTGGAAAAGCAATCAGCGCGCGCGCGAGTGAGCCCGCCGTGAGCGGCGCGCGTCGCAGCGTCAGCGTCGCATCGAACTGGGCTTCGCCGTCTTTCCAGTTTTCCATGTGCACCGAGAGTGTGTCTCCGGGCTCGCTGAAGCGCCAGTCATAGCGCATATCCATGGGCAGGAAGGGCGAGACATGGAAGCGCTTATCGAACTGCCAGCGCAGCACCTGAGCACCCACCCGCTCGGCCTCGGTCACCCGCAGCACGTAGGCGTGGCGTTCATCCCAAGGCGTGTTGGTAATCTCGGCGACCACGGTTTCGAGGCGCTCGCCGGTGGCATCGAAGACGTAGTAGAAGCTCACCGGGTTGAAGGTGTAGCCGAATTGCCGGATGTGGGTCAGCAGACGGATCGGCCCCGTCGGGCGCTGACCAGTTTCGGCTTCAACCCGATCGCGCACCGCTGTGTCGAGGGGCAGCGCGGGATCACCCAAATAATCCTTGCGGCGGAACCAGGCGAGTGCCGGTCGGCGCGCTGACCAGAACCAGCGTCGATCGAAGAGCGTGGGCAGCTCGGCCAGATCCAGATAAGTCAAAAAAATTCGATAACGGAAATCATTGCGCCGCGGTCCGAACCGTCGGTGGCGAATATGCCCGGTATAAAGACTGCTCGCCGTCACGCACGGCGCTCGCGCAGGCTGCGGCGGATAGGCTCCAGCAAGGGTGGGGGTGGAGGCTCGCTGCCCATGGCGCGCGCGAAATCTTCGAGCGCCCAGAGGCCGCTCACCACGCCGTCCTCGTGAAAGCCATAGCGCCAGTAGGCACCGCAGTATTGAGTGTGGCGGACACCGCTGATCTCCTGGCGTCGCCCCTGCGCGGCGACCGCCGCGGGCGTGTAGACGGGATGATGATAGGTGTAGCGACCGAGCACCTTGCGCGGGTCGATATCGGCTTCGCGATTGAGCGTGACCAGAAACGCCGCATCCGAGTCGATCGACTGCAGGATGTTCATGTCGTAGGTCAGCGCGACTCTTTCGGTATCCGGGTCGAGCAGATGGTAGTTCCAAGCCGCGCGGGCGAGGCGCGCCTTTGGCAGCATGCGCCGATCGGTGTGCAGCAGCGCGTCGTTCGCCTGATACGGAAAGGCGCCGAGGATTTGCTGCTCGGCCTCGCTCGGGTCTTCGAGCATGGCGAGCGCCTGATCGCTGTGACAGGCAAAGAATACCGCGTCGAAATGTTCTTCCTGCAATCCGGCGCCGGGCGATATGCTGCCGATGCGCACGCCATCGACACGCCGCTGTACCCGACGGACCGGTGTCGACAGGCGCAGCTCGCCACCGAATCGCTCGAGAAATCGCCGCACGTATTCGCGCGAACCACCGCTGACGGTGCGCCAGGTCGGCCGGTCATCGACGTTCAGGAAGCCGTGCCGGTCAAAGAAATCGACGAAGAATCGCGCGGGAAAATCGAGCATCCCCTGGCCCGTAGCCGACCAGATCGCACGACCCATCGGGATGATGTACTGCTCGATGAAGGTGCGCGAATAGCCGCCCCGTAGCAGGTATTCACCGAGAGTAAGCGACGCGGCCTCCTCTGCGCGCGCGGAGTCCTGCGGCGCGAGCAATTCGCGCGCCCGGCCGTTGAAGCGCAGGATGTCGGCGATCATGCGCAGAAAACGCGGATTCAGGATATTGCGGCGCTGCGCGAACAGCGAATTGACCGAGGTACCGTTGTACTCGAGCCCGCTGCGAGCGCAACTCAATGAAAAGCTCATGTTGGACCATTGCCAGCTGGCACCCAGCGCCTCGAGCAGGGCGATGAAATTGGGATAGGTCCAATCGTTGAACACGATGAAGCCGGTATCGATCGCGTAGCTGCGGCCATTGACTTCGACGTCCTTGGTCGCCGTGTGTCCGCCGACGTAATCGTTCGCCTCGAACAGCACGACCTCATGCCGTTCGCGCAGCTGCCAAGCGACCGTGAGACCGGCGATGCCGGTGCCAATGATGGCGATACGACTCACGCTGGGGACTCAGGTGTGCGGCGGGCGCGGGCTCATGGCCGGCGGCACACGCCGCTCAGGCGAGGCGCCTCGGCGAATGATCGCGCACGGACGCCGGCACGGGACGCAGGTCCCAGATGATGCCGAGCCAGGCCATGACTTTGAGCAGGTAATAGGTGATGTCGATTTCCCACCAATAAAAACCTTGGCGGGTGGCGCTCGGGAAATGATGGTGGTTGTTGTGCCAGCCTTCGCCGAGCGTGATCAGCGCGAGCAGCCAGTTGTTGCGGCTGGCATCGCCGGTCTTGTAGCGCTGCCTGCCGAATACATGAGAGAGCGAGTTGATGGTGTAGGTGCCGTGATAACAAGCCACGGTCGAGATGAAGAATCCCCATACCAGCATCTGCGCACCGCTGGTACCAAGTTCGGGTGCCGTGCGCTCGAGCCAAACGCCGAGCCCGAACATGCCGACTGCGAGGGACTGGCACCAGGATGTCGAAGCGATCGAGCCAGCGCAGCTCCGGGAACTGCAGCAGATCACGCACGCGACGCAGATCGGGCTGAAAACCGCGCGCCGTCAGGAACCAGCCCATGTGCGAGCGAATGAAGCCGTGCTGTACGGGAGAGTGCGCATCCTCGGGTTTGTCGGAGTAGGCGTGGTGGTGACGATGATGCGCCGCCCACCAGAGCGGCCCGCGCTGCACCGCCGACGCGCCGATGACGCCAAAGATGAACTGCCCCACCCGCGAGGTCTTGAAGGAACGGTGCGAGAAGTAGCGGTGATAGAACCCGGTGATGGCAAACATGCGCACGACATAGGCGAGCACGGCCACCATGACGGCCACGGGGCTCCAACCGACCCAGATCACGGCCAGACAGGTGGCATGGACGGCGATGAAGGGAATGATTCGGGCCCACTCGACCCGGTCCGGAATCTCGGGCAACGCCGCCCCGTCAGGCGCAGCAATCAGCGGGCCGGTATCGAACCAGTTGACGAGGGCGCGGCTCAGTCGGCGCCAAAGCGGCAGGGGCGGGTGGCTCATGTGTAACGAATCCTGGACAGCACTACCTTGCCAAACCCGCTACCCCCTGTAAATCCAACGTAGTCCGGCAGGCGGACTACCTCAGCAAAGACCGCCGCCAACCCGCGAGGGCTGACGGCGGTCCATGGGCTGACAAGGCGTTGGGTCAGATGAGCCCGTGCTGACGCTTCAGGGCGTCGATGCGCTCATCGAGCGGCGGGTGGCTCATGAAGAGCCGCTTGAGGCCCGAGGCGACACCCGAATTGATGCCGAAAGCGGCCATTTGCTGCGGCAAGCCTTCGGGCTGATGAGCACGTTTCAGCGCCTCGAGCGCGCCGATCATCGAGCGCGGATTGGTCAGCAACGCACCGGCCGCATCGGCACGGAATTCGCGCTTGCGCGAGAACCACATGACGATCGTGCTGGCGAGGATGCCGAGCAGGATTTCGCAGACGATGACGATGACAAAGTAACCGATACCGCCGCCGTTCTCGTTCTTGAATACGGCCTTGTCGATGAAGTTGCCGATGATGCGCGCCAGGAAGATCACGAAGGTGTTGACCACACCCTGGATCAGCGCGAGCGTCACCATGTCGCCGTTGGCGACGTGGCCGATTTCGTGACCGAGCACGGCTTCGACCTGATCCTTCGACATGCGCTGGATCAAGCCAGTGCTCACCGCGACCAGCGCCTTGTTTTTGTTGGCGCCCGTCGCGAAGGCATTGGGTTCCGGGGAATCGAAGATGCCGACCTCAGGCATGCCGATACCGGCCTCCTGCGACTGCTTGCGTACGGTGTCGACCAGCCAGCGCTCGAGGTTGTCGCGCGGGTTTTCGATGATGCGCACGCCCATCATCCGCTTCGCACTCCACTTGGACATGGCGAGCGAAATCAGCGCGCCGCCGAAGCCGAATACGGCCGCGAAGACCAACAGGCCCCAGGCGCTACCGCCTTGCGCGGCAATGTACTGGTCGATGCCGAGCACCTTCATGACGACCGACAGCACGAACACGACGGCGAGGTTGGTGGCAAGGAACAGCAGAATGCGTTTCATACGGGTCGAAGACTCCTGTGACAACGGGATGGCCCCGGTTTGGACTCAACCGAAACTCGGCAGTTCACCGAATAGTGCAAATTTATCCGGGTCTTCGCCTTAACTCCAGAGGTGGGGGGGCAGTGCCCGGATTTCAAGGACTTAGGCGAGGGTCAGGACGCCGAGATAGGGGCTTTCGTCCGCCAGCTCGAAGCTCGCGGTCGCCCGACCCGACGGGCCGGTCACTTCGAGGTCATAGCGCCCGCTGCCCGGGGGCAGCCGGTCGATCTTGAACTCGCCGAACGTGTCGGTGGTTGCCCGGCCGATCTCCTGGCCTTTTTGGCGCAGCACCACGGTCGCCTCGGCGGCGCATTCCTCGATGCCGTTCACGTGCTGCACCACGGAGCCGCCAACGAAACAGTGGGTGATGAGATGCAGGTTTTTGTAATACACCCGCGGTCGCGTGCCGAGTTCCGGTCGATCGACCGAGAGGTTTTCGGCGACCGCGAGCCGCTGCATCTCGGCATCGTCGAGCTTCACGGTCTGAAAGACGTTGGTCGGGCAGCACTGCTCGGCGCGCGTCTTCGTCCAGCCCGAATCGAGCAGATGAGCGTCGAAGATCCAATGCTGCGGCAACTGTTTTTCGTCGTTCCAGTAGACGGCGCCGTAAGGACAGGCGTCGACGATCTGCCGCTGCCCCTTGGCTTTTTCGGGATCGATGATGACGATGCCATCGTCACGCTTGCGCACGGCGCCATCGCGGGCCGCCTTCATGCAGGGTGCGTCATCGCAGTGATTGCACATCACCGGTTGGAAGCGCGCTTCGACGAGCGGATAGCTGCCGCGCTCCTTGCGACGGATGTCGAGCCAATGATGGCCGAGTGAGGGCTGCGCTGCGGCATAGCCCGGGAAATCATTGCCGGCGTGCTCGTCCTTGACGGCGATGTAGCAACCGCGACAGTTGTCGCAGCGTTCGACATCAACGATCAGGTTCCATTTCTTTGCCATCACGCAGTCTCCGCCACGGGCTGCCAGGTATCGACGCCGTTCCACTTCTCGATCTGGATGAGCGTGGTATTCGGGCGGATGCCATGGGTTTTCTTGGCGATGGGTTTGCTCGGGTTCAGCATGTTGATGCAGCCGCCGAGATCGGTGGAACGCCCCGGCTCGCCGGCGGGTCGGTATTCGGCCGAGGCGGTCGAGGCGGACACGACACCCGGTCGCAGCCGATCGGTGAGTTGGGCGGCACACACGACGGAGCCGCGGTTGTTCCACAGGCGAATGAGATCATCGTCGCCAATGCCGCGCGCCGCGGCGTCCTCGCGATTGATGCGGGCGACGAGGTAGTAGTGCCCATCTTTGAAGATGCGGTGTTCGCGGATGTCGCGCACGCTGCAGCCTTCGTCATCGCCCATGAGGTGGAAGGGATAGCGCGAGTGCGGCGAGAGCAGTTGCAGCGGGAAATCCGCCAGATGCGGCTCACGCTGTTTGTCCTCATAGGCCGGCATGTAGCGGTTGAGCGGCGGCCGGTCGGGATCGTCGATGCGCTTGAGCGTGCTGGCGACGAACTCGAACTTGCCGGACGGAGTCTGCAACCCCTTGCCGAGCCCCGCGACATATTCGGAGGGCAGCGGATAGGGCTCGGGCGTGTCTTTCTTGCGCCCTTCGTAAAACCAGCGATTGGCGGTCGGCGCGCGCGCGGTCTCGGGATCGGGCGGCACCACGAAATAGCCTTTTTTGAGGAACTCGCGCCAGGTGGTGAGCTTGGCGAGATCGGAGGAATCAAACACGCGCTTGCACCAGTCGTACTCCGACGTGCCGCCTTCCGAATACACCGAGCCGAGATCAAGTTTTTGGGAGATGGCGAGAAAGATGTCGTAATCGGACTTCGATTCACCGAGCGGCTCGATCGCCTTGTGCTGCATCGTGATCACGCGATGGTTGTTCATCGAGTACATGTGATGCACGTAGCCCGCGCCGACGTTGTACCACTCGCTGATGTCCCAGCGCTCGAACACCGTGCAGGCGGGCAGCACGATGTCGGCAAACGGGGTTTCGCCTTCCCACCACACCGATTGGTTGACGACGAACTTCAGGCTCTCGTGCTGGTAGGCGTTGATCCAGCGGTTCGAGGCGACCTGCGTACCGAGCGAGGAGCTGCCATATTTGTAGAGCATCTCGACGCGCACGTGACCCGGTGACGGATAGCCGAAAGGAAAGAACTGTCCCTGAATGGACGAGACGTCGGTGAGGTAACCCATCGCCTTGCCCTGGGTGATGGCCTCGGGGAACCACATGCGTGGGATCGCCTGACGGACCGAACTCATGGTGACGATGTGCGGCATGCGCTGGTAATTGTTCGCCGAGTTGGCGCTCGCCATCAGCTCGCCCGAGAAACTGCCCTCGCCGTAGCCCGGGAAGTAGAAGTTGAAATCGAGCGGTGCGCCGAACTGCAGATTGCCGAAGTTGGAGCCCGGGCGTCCGTAGCCCTGCATCGCACCAAGAATGGTCATCATGCGCGCCCACTGAGTGCCCATGGGGCTACGCCCCGCGCCACCCAAGCCCACGCCCCAGCCACCGGCACCGAGATAGGTTTTCTTTGAGCCCCACTCGCGAGCGAGCGCACGCACTTCACGCGCCGGTACGCCGCTTTCTTTTTCTTGCCACTCGGGCGTCTTCGGTATGCCGTCGCTTTCGCCCAGGATGTAGGCCTTCCACTCGTCGAAACCGGTCGTCCGCTCGGCGACGAATTGTTTGTCGTAGGTGCCCTCGGTCAACCAAACGTGGCAGATGGCCTGCGCCATGGCGGCATCGGTGCCGGGCTTTGGCGCGATCCACTTGCCACCGAGATGCGCGGCCGTATGGTTGAGGTACGGATCGATGTGCACCATCTTGATGCCGAGCTGCTTGGCCCACTCGCGCCGCTCGGTGCCTTCAAAGCCATAGGTCGCATCCGGGTCGCTCGACCAGAAGACGATCAGTTCGGCTTCCTTGAGGCAGTCTTCGACGGTGCCGTAGAACTCGGGGCAGCCGAGCCGCAGGCTGTTGCCCCAGTGGTGCATGGCGCCCCAGAACCAGCCTTCCCAGCTGTCGGGCGTGTGCACGAGCTTGGTGACGCCGAGCAGGTTCCAGAAGCGGTTGAAGGCGCTCAGGTAGTGACCGAGGTTGCCCCACTGATGGTGCGAGCCATTGGCCACACAGATGGCGCCGGGGCCGACCGCCTTGGCGCGCTTGATTTCTCTGCTGATGAGATCGGTGGCCTCGTCCCAGCTGATAGGCACGAACTTCGATTTGCCGCGGTTCTGCGGATTGCGCTCGCCGTCCGGATCCCAATCGACGCGCTTCATCGGGTGCAGGATGCGGTTTTTCGAATACACCATCGACTTGAGGCAGAGGCCGTGCGTGGCGACGGTGGTGCGACGACTGGGCTTGAAGGTCTTGCCGCGCGCGGAGATCGACCAGGACGGCGCGTCGCTCTCGTCGAAGTCGATTGGCGTTGTGCGCAGGATCTTGCCGTCCTTCACGTAGACGAAGATCGGACCGCTGTTCGTGCCATTGGTGTAGCGCGTGACGCCGTTGCCCATATCGGTGCCGGCTTTCCAGGTCACCGTCTCGAGACGCGTGAGCGTCTGCATGAACCAGACCGCGAGTTCATCGGGCCCGTCGATGCCGATCTTGAAATTCTTTGCCGCATCGATGCGTTCGAGCATGTCGAAGGGCGGTGTGAGAAAGCCCTCGGCAATCTGCCGATTCTTGAAGTGAATGGTCAGATCGGGTGAGGCATGGAGCCCGGCGCGGCTCTTGACCTTGCCGTCGCGCAACTCGATCCACCGACCCTCGGGCACGTCACGCAGGCGGAACTGCGCCACGAGATTGCGCTCGTGCAAACGGGCGGCGTACTCGGGATAAAGCTTGGCCATCGCCCGCATGGCTTGCGGGATACCCCAGAGCAGGACCGAGAGATTCATCGTGACTCTCCTCGACATCATCGGCTTCGACGTGATCCGCAAAAAACTATCACGGGCGTGACTCAGGCCGCGTGATGCACCGGCGGTGGCCCGCAGCGCGGTTGCTGGTGGGCGCGGATCAGGCGAGGGCGACGCCGAGCAGGCGACCCACGCCCCAAGCGATCACGCCCGCGCCGCCGCCGATCAGCACCATGCGCAGTGCGCCGCGCCAGGCCTCGCGGCCAGTGAAGAGGCTGATGGCAAGTCCGACGCCGGCGAGCGCCAGCACGGTGATCGCGATCGTCCAGCCGATGGCCTGCCCGCTGGCGATGCCGAGCGCCGGACCAGCAATGAAGGGCAGCAGCGGCAGCACCGCGCCAACCGAAAAGCCGAGGAACGAGGCGATGGCCGCACCCCAGGGCGAACCGAGATCGTCGGGATTGAGACCGAGTTCTTCTCGCGCGAGCACCTCGAGGGCTTGCTCGGGTCGCTTGACGAGTTCGAGCGTCATGACGCGCGCCTGCGCGAGGTCCATGCCGCGCGCGGCGTAGATGAGGGCCAACTCCTCGGCTTCTTCTTCGGGATATTCGTCGAGTTCTTCTTTCTCGAGGGCGATCTGATATTCATACATGTCGCGTTGCGAGCGCACCGAAACATATTCGCCCGCAGCCATCGACAAAGCGCCCGCCAGCAGCCCAGCGGTTCCGGTGATCAGCACGGTGTCTGCGGATGCGCCCGCGCCGGCGACACCCATGACGAGCGCGGCATTCGAGACCAGACCGTCGTTGATGCCGAAAACGGTGGCGCGCAAGTTGCCGCCCGAGACATGACGATGCCGCTCGCCGACCTGGGTCACCGAGGTCGGCATGACGTGACCGGGGGCCGGTCCCGCCGTGTAGACCGAAACGCCGCGCAGCTTCATGGCGGCGAGTACGTTTCGGCAGGCGCGCGGTCCAAAGCGCTCGACCAGCGCGACCACGATGCGCGCCCGGGTCGAGGGCGCGAAACGATATTCGCGTGAAGGGTCAAGTGCCTGCCACTTCAGCGCTTGCGCCTCGGCGGCAGACCCAAGCTGGCGAAACATCCGGCTTTTCGCCGGGTCGTGTTCGAGATCGGCCACCTTTCCATAGAGCCAGGCCGACTCTTTTTCGTGGTACCAGCTGTCGGGACCGTCACTCACGGACGAAGATCAACGCTCGCGACCGTCGTCGTTGTCGTCTTCCCAATCCTCGTCTTCGTCCTCGTCCCAGTCGTCGTCCTCGTCCTCATCTTCCTCGTCCCACTCTTCATCGTCTTCTTCTTCGTCCTCGTCATCCTCGGACCAGCCTTCTGGCTCGGCGATGAGTTCGAGATCGAGTTCATGCCACTCTTCGATGTCGAGCTCTTCGATCTCGCCATCGAGATATTCGATTTCGACGAGTTCGACGTCTTCGTCGACCGACAGGACGCGGAAAGTTTCCTGGTCTTCGGTGTTTTCGTACCACTGTCCCTTGACGGGCTCGTTGTCTCTGCTCACGACCATTACCTCGACGCGGAGAATCCGCAGGGAAGCCGGGATTTTACTTCGACTCTGCTCTATAGTGCCACGCGTCGAGGTGCTCTCAGCATGCCTTCCCGCGCAAATCCCGCTCACGCCAGTTCCCCGCTGTCGAAGTCCCGCCGCGTCGTGGTCAAGGTCGGTTCGGCTTTGTTGGTCGATGCCGCAACCGGGCGGCTCAATCGTGCTTGGCTCGAGTCGCTGGTCGAAGATGTGGTGCGTTTGCGACGACAAGGCAAAGAGTTGGTGCTCGTTTCCTCCGGGGCCATCGCACTCGGTCGTCGGCATCTTGGGTTGCCCAAGGGTCCGCTGCGGCTCGAAGAAAGTCAGGCTGCCGCGGCCGTGGGACAAATTCGTCTCGCGCATGCCTACAAGGAATTGCTCGAGCAGTGGGATTTGCCGGTCGCGCAGGTCTTGCTGACGCTCGAAGACAGCGAACAGCGCGTGCGCTATCTGAACGCACGCGCCACGCTCAATGCGCTGCTCGAACATGGTGCAGTACCGGTGATCAACGAGAACGACACCGTGGCAACGGCCGAAATCCGCTACGGCGACAATGATCGACTGGCGGCACGTGTGGCGCAGATGATCAGCGCCGATTGCGTGTTGCTGCTCTCGGACATCGATGGGCTCTACACCGCGGATCCGCATCGCGATCCGCAGGCCAAATTCATTCCGCTCGTGCGCGAAATCACCTCGGAGATCGAGGCGATGGGGGGCGACTCCGCCTCCGACGTCGGGCGCGGCGGCATGGCGACCAAGATCATGGCGGCGAAGATTGCCGTCGCCGCCGGTGCGCATTTCTGCATCGCGGCGGGTTCGCCACGGCATCCGGTGCGGCGCATCGAGCAAGGCGCGCGCTGCACCTGGTTCAAGCCGCATTCCTCACCGGTGGCGGCGCGCAAGCAGTGGATCGCCGGCACTTTGCGCCCAGCAGGCGAACTCGTGGTCGATGGCGGAGCGGAACGTGCGCTGCGCGCGGGCAAGAGCCTGCTGCCTGCAGGCGTGACCGCATTACGTGGTCGCTTCGAACGTGGCGATACGGTGAGCGTGGTGACGACTGCGGGTCGCGAAATCGCCCGCGGTATCGTCGGCTATTCGGATGCGGAGAGCGCACGCATCATCGGTCGACGTTCCGCCGAGATTGCGGCGCTGCTCGGTTTTGCGGGGCGCGACGAGCTGATCCATCGCGACGATCTGGTGATGCAATGAGCACCGAGGTGCGGGCGATGATGATGCAGCTTGGGGCGGCAGCGCGCGCCGCGCAGCCGCTGCTCGCGCAAGCCTCGCGTGAGCGCAAGGATCAGGCGTTGCGGGCTGCAGCCGCTGCCTTGCGGCATTCCGTCAAAGATATCCTTGCTGCCAATGCTCTCGACATGCACGAGGCTGAGTCGCGCGATCTGTCGGCAGCGATGCTTGATCGTTTGCGGCTTGATGCGAGTCGGATCGAGGCGATGGCGCGTGGTCTCGAAGACATCGCGGCGCTGCCGGACCCCGTCGGTCGAACGCTCGCCGCATGGTCGCGACCGAATGGCCTGCGCATCGCGCGGGTGGCCGTGCCGCTCGGCGTCATCGGCATCATCTACGAGAGTCGACCCAACGTCACCGCCGATGCCGGGGGCCTTTGTCTCAAGTCCGGCAATGCCGTCATCCTGCGCGGCGGCTCGGAGAGTCTGCATTCGAGCCATGCAATTCACGCGTGCTTCCTCGAGGGCTTGCGTGCGGCGCAGTTGCCCGAGGGCTGTATCCAGCTCGTCCCGACGCGTGAGCGCGAAGCGGTGGGCTTGATGTTGGGCGGGCTGGAGGGTGCGATCAACGTCGTCGTGCCGCGCGGCGGCAAGGGTCTTGTCGCGCGCGTGCGGCAGGAAGCGCGAGTGCCCGTGATCGGTCACCTCGATGGCAACTGCCATGTCTATGTCGATCGCGACGCGGACGCGTCGATGGCGATCGCCATCACGCTCAACGCGAAGCTGCGACGTACCGGTGTCTGCGGTGCCGCCGAGACTCTGCTCGTCGATCGGCCGCTGGTCGCGACGCTGTTGCCGGCGTTGGTGCAGGCGCTGCTCGCGGCTGGCTGCGCAGTGCGTGGCGATGCGGCGACGCAGGCGATCGATGCGCGCGTCACGCCAGCCGGTGAAACCGATTGGCAAAGCGAATTTCTCGACGCGATCATTGCCGTGCGCGTGGTCGACGGCGTCGATGAGGCGATGGCGCATATCGCTCGCTATGGTTCTTCGCATACCGAGTCCATCATCACGGCGAACGCCGCCACGGCGCAGCGGTTTCTGGACGAAGTAGACAGTGCGATCGTGCTGCACAATGCTTCGACGCAATTTGCCGACGGAGGCGAGTTTGGCATGGGCGCGGAGATCGGTATTTCCACCGATCGATTCCATGCGCGTGGTCCGGTGGGCGTCGAGCAGCTGACCAGCTACAAGTACGTGGTGCGCGGCACGGGTCAGATCCGTCCGAAGTAGGTTGCCACCGCGGCGGGAGGCGCGAGTAGACTCCGGCGTCTTGCGCTAGCGACCGGCCGAGCCGCCGCCGAGTCCCGACGCGCCGCCTTTCAAAGAATACACGGCGAGCAAACCCCGCTCGCGTAGCGCCTCGACGGTCGCGAGGCTGCGCGCCCCGCGGGCGCACACCAAAAGATAACGTCCCTCCGCCGGCAGATTTCGCCCGGCGAGCAGCTCGCCCATCGGCACGGCGAGTGCCACGGCCGGAAGTGGCGCAGCATCGATCTCGCGCGGTTCGCGAATGTCGATCACTTGCAGCCCGCGATCCGCGGCCTGCGCGAGATCGGCGAATTCGAGTTCGAGCTCGTGCTCTTCCGCAAGCCCCCCGGCCGCATTCCGCCGCTGCGCTTTTGCGCAGGCCGTCTCGAGTGCGCTGGCGCAGCGTGTGCAGGTGATCGCGCATTCGGCAGCACGGCGCGCGCGCAGGCGAGTGGTGGCGAGACCGAGCAGATCGACGATCAGCACGTCGTCGCTGAGCTGACCTGGCAGATCGAGCAGCAGCTTCAGTGCCTCGAGTGCCTGCAGCGAACCGAGAATACCGGGTACGGGGCCAAGCACGCCGGCTTCGGCGCAGTTGCCGACCACGCCGTCGCGGCTGGCCTCTGGCCAAAGACAGCGCAGGCAGGCGCTGTTGCGCCGCGGATCGAGCACCTGCAGCTGACCTTCGTATTGATGGACGCTGGCGAAGATCGTCGGCTTGCCGAGCGTCTGCGCCAAATCATTGAGCAGGAACTTGGTGGCGAAGTTATCGGTGCAATCGATGATCAGGTCCGTCTCTGTCAACAAAGCTTCGGCATTGGTCGCCTCGAGTCGTTGCGCAGCGACGTCGACCGTCACCTCGGGGTTGAGCGCGCGCACGCGCTGACCGGCGAGCTCGGCCTTTGGCGTCCCGCAGTCGGCGAGCGCATACCACGTCTGACGATGCAGATTCGAAGGGTCCAGCCGATCACCATCGACGATCAAAATTCGGCCAATGCCCGCGCCCGCGAGATATTGCAGCACGGGCACGCCGAGACCCCCGGCGCCGATCACCGCCACGCGCGCTGCGCGCAGTTTGGCCTGACCGGCCGCACCGACCTCGCGCAGCGTTATCTGCCGGGAGTAATCGACTACGAACGCAGACTGCGCAGGCGCATGGTCGTGGTGTGCGTGACCGTGATGCGCATGATCGTGATGCGCATGGTGATGGTGCGCATGGTGATGGTGCGCATGACCATGGTGCCCGTGGTCATGCTGCGCATGCGCTGCGGCCGCCGTGGCCATTGCGGGTGCCTCGCCCAGCGTGGCTGCCGGGACGATCGCCGCGCAGCGTTCGCAGTTCACCCAACCCGAGTCACCGCCGACGTAGTGCTCCTTTTTCCAGATCGGGACGCGGTGTTTGACCTCGTCGATGATGTAGCGACAGGCCTTGAAGGCTTCGTCGCGATGGCGCGCGCTCACGCCCACCCATACGGCCAGTTCGCCGAGTGCCAGGTCGCCCACTCGATGTACGCAGCGGGCGTTTTCCACACCGTACTTGCGGCAGGCCTCAGCGATGATGCGCTCTCCCTCGCGTACGGCGAGCGACTCGAACGCCTCGTATTCGAGGTGGGTGACGGCCTGACCTTCGTTGTGGTTGCGCACCCAACCCTCGAACGCGGCATAACCGCCGCAGGTAGAATCGGCCAAAGATTCGCGCAAGGCCGCGAGATCGACCGGGGTGCTGCTGAAACTGAATCGTGTCATTGGCGTCGCGCTCGTCCGAGATGCCGCGGCCTCAGCCGCCCGCCACCGGCGGAATGAACACCACCGCATCACCCGTCTGCAGCGGTTGCGACCAGTCGCCGAAGTCGCCGTTGATGGCGACCTTCAACATCTCTGCAGGCAGCGAGAAGCCGTACCGCTGCTGCAGTTCGGCGTAGAGCTCGGCGGGCGAGCGCGCCGCGCTCTCTACGGTCTCGGCGCTGCGTCCCGCCTGCTCGCGCAGCAAGGCAAAGTACTGCACGTGCAGCGTGCGCGGCGAGGCGTTTTCGGGAGCAAGGGTTTGCATGGACTCCCAATATTCCCGGGTCGAGTTGACGTTGTCGAGGGCGTGCGCTTGTACGGGTTCGACCAGCGTTGCCTGACGCTCGATCAGGAACTTGCGCGGGCAGCTGCGACCCGCGGCGGCGTACTCGAGGAGTGGGGCCGCGCTCGCCGGCTCATAGATGGCGCACAGTGGTTCGGGCAGTCCGTCATGCGCCGAGCGGTACGCGGTCGCGAGCGTCCCGCCTTGCCGATGTGCGATCAGATGCTGCAGCGATCCGCGATCGAGAAACGGCAAGTCGCAGGCGAGCACCAGCCATGCTGCCTGCGGGTGCGTGGCCTGTGCGGCGAGAATCCCGGCCAGAGGTCCCATGCCCTCGTGTCGATCGACAATCTGCGCGAAGCGTCGACGTAGCGGATCGTCCATCTGGTCGGGTCGCACCGAAACGAAGCAGCGCTCGGTCATGGTGGCGAGAAGTTCAAAGGCCGATTCGAGCTGGCTGCGGCCATGGTAGGCGAGGGCGGCTTTATCGCGTCGCATACGGCTGCTACGGCCGCCGGCGAGCACGAGTCCAAAAATAGGCGAGAGTTGCCTCACGGTCAGCGACGCCGCTTGCTGGATACATCGACATCGCGCTTGCCACCACGCTTTTGCAGCAGCCGCAGCGATTCGATCACGATGTCATGCGAGAGGGCCTTGCACATGTCGTAGACGGTGAGTGCGGCGACGCTGGCACCGGTCAGCGCTTCCATTTCGACGCCGGTTTTGTGCGTGGTGCGTACCGTGCAGCGGATGCGCACCCGCTGGCCACGCGCGTCGATGTCGAGCTCGCAGTGCTCGAGGGGCAGCGGATGACAGAACGGAATGAGCTCGTGGGTTCGCTTCGCAGCCTGCACGGCGGCAATCACCGCCGTATCGAAGACCGGACCTTTTTTCGTCCGGTGGCCGCTCGCGGCAAGCGCGCGCGCCACAGCTGCCGGCAGACGCACCAGCGCTTCGGCCGTTGCCTCGCGACGGGTGGCGGATTTGTCGCCGACATCGACCATGGTGGGTCGATTGGTCGCATCGAGATGGGTGAGCACTGCGCGCGGACGACGGCGCGTGCGGGATACGGTGGTTTTACTGGATGAGCGCATGTTTCGAGTCCTCAGCCGCCGAGTCAGCCGCCGATGTGGAACATCTCGACCTTGTCGTCACGCGCGGTGCGAGTGTTGCGCAGTTCACTGTAGCGATCGCCGCGCTGCTGCCAGATACCGGCCAGCAGATCGAGCATTTCGTCATCGCTCGCGCCGCCGCGCAGCGCGCTGCGCAGGTCGGTCCCCGAGGTGGCAAAGAGGCAGTTGTAGAGTTTGCCTTCCGAGGATAGGCGTGCGCGCGAACAGTCGCCGCAGAAAGGCTGCGACACCGAAGAAATGAAGCCGAGCTCGCCCTGACCATCGGTAAACGCATAGCGTTCGGCGACTTCGCCGCGGTAGTTGCGCTCGAGCGCTGCGATCGGCCAGCGCGCGTGGATCGCCGCGGCGAGTTCGCGCGAGGGCACGACCCGATCTGCGTGCCAATCATTGCGATTCCCAACATCCATGTATTCGATGAAGCGCACGATCACTCCGCTGCCGCGGAAGTGCTGCACGAGATCAAGCATGGTGTGGTCGTTGACGCCGCGTTGGATCACGGCATTGACCTTGATCGGTGCCAGGCCGGCACGCTGCGCCGCTTCGATGCCCTCGAGCACCTCGGCCACGCCGCCGAAGCCACCGCTCATTTGCGCGAAAACTTGCGGGTCGAGACTGTCGAGACTGACCGTGATCCGCGCGAGTCCCGCGGCCTTCAGTTCGGTTGCGTACTTGGCGAGCAACATGCCGTTGGTGGTGAGCGCGACGTCCTCGATGCCGGGCAAGGTCGACAGATCGCCGACGAGATCGGTGAGATTTGGTCGCAGCAGTGGCTCGCCACCCGTGATGCGCAATTTGCGCACCCCAAGTGTCGCGGCAAGACGCGCGAGACGAACGATTTCATCGAACGACAGTCGCTCGCTCGATTTGAGGAAACGGTAACCCTCGTGGAAGGTGTGCTGCGGCATGCAATACGGACAGCGGAAATTGCAGCGATCCATCACCGAGATGCGCAAGTCGCGCAATGGCCTGCCGAGCGTGTCGCGCGGGGCGGGGCGCGTACGCAAGGGCAACAGCGGATACTCGCGAACGGTGCTCAAAGAATAATCCTCACCAGCGGTGCAAGCGGGTCACGAAGCCCTTGGCATGCGTGTTGGGGCCGGGTGGAAGTTCGACGAAACCATCGGTGCCGGTGAGCGCCGCGAAATCTCCCGAGCCGTTGGTCGGGCAGGGGTGAGCCCAGCCGCGGCCCCAGTCATCGACCTGCAGTTTGACCGGCAAGAACGTGGTCAGTGCCGCTTTGACTTCCACCGGCGCGGCCAGCGCGATTTTTTCTGCAGCCCGTGCGCTCTCGCCCATGGCCGCATAAAGCCCGGGAATGACGTAGCGGGTGAGGCAGACGAGCGTCGAGACCGGATTGCCGGGCAGTGCGAACACCGCGGTGCCGGTGGGACCAATGCCGAACCACATCGGTTTACCGGGACGTTGTGCGATCTTGTGGAAGACCTGACGCACGCCGAGCTCGCCGAGCACGCGCGGCACGAGATCGCGTTTGCCCATCGACACACCACCCGAGAGCACGAGCACGTCATGCGTATCGAGGTGCACACGCAGCCGTTGGCGCAGCAGGTCGAAGTCATCGACCAGATGATCGTCGGCGATCCGCTGGAAGCCGTGGTGCCGCAGCGCCGCGACGATGCCGTAGGCATTCGAACGGCGCACTTGGTGTGCTTCGATCGGATCACCCGGCTCGATGAGTTCGTTGCCGGTCGAGACAACGATCATTCGCGGCTGTGCGCTGACGCGAATCCGCGGCATGCCGGCGCCCGCAGCCGCGGCGATTTCCGCTGCACCGAGACGCATGCCGGCTGCCAGCAGCAGCGCGCCTTGCGCGACGTCCGAGCCACGACGATGCACGTTCTGCCCGGGCGCGAGCTTGTAGTCGGTGGCGAGCATGACTCGCCCGTCTTCGATCGTGAGTTGTTCCACCGGCACGACCGAATCGCAACCTAGCGGCAGCACGGCGCCCGTCATGATTTCAATGGCGTGCTCGGCAGAGCGCAGCGTGAGCGGCGGATCGCCTGCCGCCTGCGTCGCTTGCAGCGGCAGTTCGCGGCGGCCGCTCTGCAGCAAGGCGGCGGCATTGACGGCAATACCATCCATGGCCACTCGATCGAAGGGCGGTTGGTCGCGCTCCGCGTAGATGTTTTCGCGCAGCACGGCACTCGTGCACTGCACGAGTGGCAAAGACTCGATCGGCAGACAGGTGAGTTGCTGCTCGATCAGCGCGTCGGCATGCGCGGGAGAAATCATGCCGGGAGTGTATCCCGGCGTGTGGGGCCGACAACCCGCAAGGTGGCGGGTTCGGTTACTTCTTGGCGTTCTTTTCGCGGAAGGCGCGGATCTGCGCGTTGAGCCGATCGGCCAAGCCCTGCGCTTCGTCGACTGCGGCGTTCATCTTCTGCGTGAGGATGTTCGCGCGCTCTTTCTTCTGCTCTTCGGTGAGGTTCGGGTTGGCCGCGAGCGCTGCGTTGTGCTCGGTCTCGAGGCAGTTTTGGTATTCGGTGATGGCAGCATCAAAGGCCTTCACGGAACGCTGACCCGCGAGCATTTGCTCGAGCGTCGAGGTGGTGCCGTCGGGGATGCTGTCGGGCGCCTTCGGATAGTTGCAGGCGGCGAAGGCCGGACCGGCACCGAGCGCGGCGATTACGGCGAGGGATAGCAGGGTCTTCATGTCGGTTTCTCCAGCGGGTCTCGTGGACGTTCGGCAACATCGCCGCGCCAGCTATCTTAAGGCGCACACGTTTCCGGTGCTAGACTCGGGGGCATGCGCCCGTAGCTCAGTTGGATAGAGCATCAGGCTTCGAACCTGAGGGTCGGGAGTTCGAATCTCTCCGGGCGCGCCAAGCTTCACGGGGTTTTGCTTATAATGAAAGTCGCTGGGTGGTTGGCTTGGGGGCTGTTGGCGATCGCGCAGACCGCGTTTGCGTCCGAGCGCGTGCTGCATCGGGTAGGTACCGATGATCCGGCCACGATCGATCCGCAGCGTGCCTCGCTGCCGGGCGAGCAGCTCATCCTGATCGACCTCTTCATGAGTCTAACGACGCCCGGCATGGACGGGCGCCCGATTCCGGGTTCCGCCGAGTCATGGACCATCAGCCCGGACGGCAAGACCTATCTCTTCAAACTGCGCGCGAACCTGCGCTGGTCCGACGGCAAGCCCATGCCGGCCGCCGATTGGGTGTGGGCTTTTCAGCGCATGCTCGATCCCAAGACGGCTTATCCGCTCGCCTCGCGTCTCTTTCCGATCAAGAACGCGCGCGCCGTGGCGATGGGCGAGAAGCCGGTGTCGGCGCTCGGTGTCTCGGCGGTCGATGCGCGTACCCTGCGCGTCGAGCTCGAAAATCCGACGCCTTATTTTGTTGATGTGATCATGACCGCGGCGCTGCCCACGCCGCGCCATGTGATCGAGAAGCACGGTGCGGCGTGGACGCGTCCGGAGAATATCGTCGGCAACGGCCCGTTTGTTCTGCAGGAGTGGCGACCCAACGGCCATGTGCGCGTCAATCACAACCCGAACTTTTGGGGCGCAGACCGCGTCAAGCTCGATGCGGTGTACCACTATCCGCTCGGCAACCCGGTGACCATGGCGCGCCGCTTCGATGCCGGCGAACTCGATCTCGTGCTGGTGGTACCGCCCGAGCGGCTCGAAGAAATGCGCAAGCGCAATCCCAAAGTGGTGCATTTGTCGCGCGGCATCGGCAACGAGGTGATCGTTTTCAATACGCGTAGCGGGCCCACCGCCGATCGGCGCGTGCGCCGAGCGCTCTCGATGCTGATCGATCGCGACGTGGTGGCGCGCAACGTCATCGGCCTGCCGGGGGTGGGCGCATATTCTTTGATCGCTCCCGGTGTCCTCAACTACGGCGAGTCAGCCAAGCCCGACTTCGCCGCCTGGACGCCGGCCAAGCGGCTCGCCGAGGCGAAGCGTCTCTTGGCCGAGGCCGGCTGTGGTCCCGGCAAACCCCTGCGCGTGCGGCTCGGATTTCCAAGCACTGATCTCAACCGAAAGGTGGCCGTCGCGGTCGGCGCGATGTGGGGTCAGGCCGGTGTGCGGGCCGAACTCCAACAAAAAGAAACCAAGGCGCTCGTCACCGAAGTCGGGGTCGGCGACTTCGACGCCGCCCGGTTCGTTTGGGTAGCGTCGGCGAGCGATCCTTACTCTTACCTCGAGCGCTTGCTGTCGACGGGTTCGGCGGTGGGTATGAATACTTCCGGATATCGCAACCCGGCGTTCGATGCCAAGCTCGCAGAGGGGTCGCGCGAGGTGGACGTCAAACGCCGCGCTGCGATTCTGCGCGAAGCCGAGGCGATGGCGCTCGCCGATCAACCTGTGGCGCCGGTGTATTTCATTGTCGGGCGACGCGTGGTGGCCGAGCGGGTACGCGGTTTCGCTGATAACCCGCGGGGTCTCTACCCGAGTTGGCTCTTGAGCGTGACGCCCTGAGGCCACGTCGGTTGCTTGCGAAAAGTCGTTGTGAAAAAGTCATGTTGAAACGAGGAGATGGCGCTGATGTCTGTCGCACCGATCTACGAGCCCAATCTCACCGAAAAATCCCGTCAGGACTTCGTGCTGTCGCTCAAGCGCCTCGCCAATGGCGCTGCACAGCAGCGCGTCCGCGATACCTATCGCAGGGAGTTGCTACTGCGAATCCGCGCAAAGCTCGAGCGTGAGCCGACATCGCGCAAAGAAATCGAGGACGACCTCGAACGCTCGACGGAGTTTCGGTATTGGGCGGTGCTTACCCATCACTCGCAGAGCATGATGTGGGCGGCGATCGAGCCGACCGCGCAACGCGTCGAGCCGGTGGTGTCAAGTCGTCTGGCCGCGCTGCGTCGCACCGAGCCCAAGGGCTCGCTCGAATTGGATCCGGATCTTGTGGTGCCCGCACCGATTTCCAACACCGAGATTCATCGCCAGCCCGTTGGTTACTGCGGTCTCGAAGACGCGGACGATGTGCTGCCCGGTTTGCGCTATCTCGGTGCGGCGATGATCTACAGCGTCGGCAAGGGAAATACGCATGCGGCCACCGACGGCCGTGGCAAGTTGCTGCTCGATGAGATCGCGCGCCGTCGTCCAGGGTGGCGGCCGCGGCGTATCCTTGACCTAGGCTGTGGCATCGGCGTGCACGCGCAGCCGATCGCCTTGGCCTTTCCCGAGGCTGAGTATCACGCGGTCGATGTGGCCGCGGGGCTCTTGCGTTATGGACACGTCGCCGCCGAGGCGCGTGGCGTGCCGATTCATTTTCATCAGCGCGATGCGGCGGATACGCGTTTCGACGATGCCAGTTTCGATCTCGTCATCTCCAACATTCTGTTTCATGAGACCAGTCACGAGTGGCTGCCACGCATCCTGCGCGAGTGTCGGCGGGTACTCGCGCCGGGCGGCTTGATGGTGCACGCCGACGTGGCGACGCAGACGAGTCGCCTCGGTCTCGATGATCAGGTGATGAACGCGTGGCAGGATCACTGGAATGGCGAACCGTTCTGGTCGGGCTTTGCCGAGAGCGACCTGCGTGCGGCACTGATCGCGGCCGGGTTCCCTGCAGAAACGGTCTTCGCCGAACACGTCAAGGGCGGCAGCGGTTTCGCCTACGTGTTCGGGGCGGCATGATCGCAAGCGCTTACCCGCATCTTTTCTCGCCCATCACCTTGCGTGGCTTCACGCTGCGCAATCGGGTCGTGCATGCTTCGATGAGCACACGCTACGTGAGCGCGGGTGAGGTCAACGAACGACTCATCGGTTATCACGTCAATCGGGCGCGCGGTGGCGCAGCGATGTTGGTGACCGAACCGCTCAATCTTTTGCCCGCGCAGCGCAATCCGCAGAAAGTGAAGGTGCTCGATCCCGCCAACCGCGCGGGTCTTGCGCGCTGGGCGAGCGAGGTCTCGGCAGCCGGCGCGCATCTCATTGGTCAAGTGCAGGATCCGGGGCGGGGACGCCATCAGACAGGGCGCAACGCCGAGGCTTTCGGCCCGTCGTCGCTGCCGGATGATCTCAGTTGGACCGTGCCCGAGGCGCTCGAGACCGAGGCGGTGGCGCAACTTGTGCGCGATTTCGCCATCGGCGCGCTCGTGCTGCGCGATGCGGGTTTCGCCGGTGTGGAGATCTCCGCGGGTCACGGGCATCTTTTCCATCAGTTTCTGGCGGCGCGCTCGAATCATCGACAAGATCGCTACGGCGGCGATCTCGAGGGTCGTGCGCGCCTGCTGACGGAGCTTTGTCTCGAGTTGCGCCGGCGTTGCGGCGAATCGTTCCTCATTGGCGTCAAGCTGCCCTCCGAGGACGGCATGCCGCAGGGCATCGCGCCGCTCGAGGCCGAGGCGATCACTCGACTCGTGCATGCGACCGGTGTCGTCGATTACCTCACCTGGTGCCGCGGCGGTCATTCGCGTTTCCTCGGTTGGCACTTGCCCGATCTGCACGGCCCGCGCGCGCCCTGGGTGGCGCGCATCGCCGAACTTGCGCGGCATGCCCCCGGCGTGGCGATTGGCGCGCTCGGTCTCATCACCGATCCCAACGAGGGCGAACGCATCGTGCGCGAGGGGCTCGCCGATCTCGTCATGCTCGGGCGACCGCTCGTGACCGATGCCGCATGGGCCGTCAAAGCCGAGCAAGGCCGCGAGGCAGAAATCCGCTATTGCGTCTCCTGCAATACGTGCTGGGGTGCGATCGTCGGCGGTGGCACGCTCGCCTGCGACAACAATCCTCGGGTCGGCGAGAGCGACGAAGCCGATTGGCGGCCCGCACGCAGCTCCAAGCCGCGTCGCGTGGTGATTGTCGGTGCGGGCCCGGCGGGGCTCGAAGCGGCGTGGGTTGCTGCTGCACGAGGCCATGACGTGACCGTGTTCGGCGCTGGCGCAGAAGTCGGCGGCAAGACGCGCTTGCATGCAGCGCTGCCGGGCGGCGAGAACCTGAGCAGCGTATACGACTATCAGTATCTGCGGGCGAGAGCGCATGGGGTACGCTTTGAGCTTGGCGTGTCGATCGACGCCGAGACAGTGAAATCTTTGGTTCCGCAGTCGGTGATCTTGGCGATGGGCGCAACGCCCGCCTGGCCTGAGTGGTTGCCCGAAGAATTCCGCGACGCCGAGCTCTTCCCCGATATACGGCAGCTGGCGCTGCAATTGCTGCAGCGGTCGGCGGCGACGGGCGCCAAGGAGCCCGGACTCGCCGTCATCTACGATCATGATCACACTGCGTTCACCTATGCGACCGCGGAGTTGCTGGCCCGCCGTTTCGATCGGGTGGCTATCGTCACGCCGCGCGAGGGCATTGCTGCCGAAGAGTCGCTTGTCAATCGTCAGGGGATTCAGCAGCGACTGGCGATACTTGGCGTGCAGGTATTCGGATTCGCCGAACCGTTGGTCGATGAGGCGATCGGCGAGGGTAGGCTGGCCCTTCGCAGCACGCTGCTCGAGCGCGAGTTCGCCGTACTCGAGGACGTCGTGCTACTCAGTCACGCGACATCGCGCGTACCGAACGAGGGTCTCGCGGCGCCGTTGCGGGCCGCCGGCATTGCGGTGCAGCGTATCGGCGATTGTCGGGCACCACGCTCGCTGCTGGTGGCGACTCAGGAAGGCTATCGTGCTGGACTCGCCCTTTGAGCGGGTGGCGCCGACCGGCTCGCGGTTGACCACCCGTACCCGCGACCGACCCCGCAAGTGGGTGCGCGGATAATTCCATCGCTGCGGCGCACGCCTACTTTTCCCGACAGGTCTTTGCCATGAAAAAACTCGGCGTCTTGTGGCTGGTGGTGTTCATCAGTCTGGCCGGCTTCGGTATCACCACCATTCCGTTTCCGTTCGTGGCCGAGGAGTTGGGTGCCTCCGAATTCTGGCGCACCTTCGGGGGCCCCGGCGTGTTTTCGCTCTTTCAGTTGGTGGCGACGCCGATCTGGGGGCGATTCAGCGATATCTATGGTCGCAAGCCCATCCTCGTTTTGAGTACGGCGGGAACGATCCTCGCTTTTCTTTGGCTGGCCCATGCCTCGACCCTCGAGTCCTTGCTGGTCGCGCGTGCCTTCGGCGGCATCATGTCCGGCAACCTCGCCGCAGCCTTCGCGTATGCCACGGATGTGACCGACCCGAACAATCGCGCCAAGGGTCTCGGCATCGTCGCCTCGGCGTTCGGAGTCGGTTTTGCGATCGGTCCGCTGATGGGCGGATTTCTCGGCGTGGTCGATGGCGTACCAAGCATGCATTGGCCGGGTCTTGCCTCGGCGGCGCTGTCGGCGGTCGCTTTCATCGGCACGATCTTCTTTCTGCCGGAGAGTCTGCCCAAAGAAATGCGTCGCGCGCGCAAGGCGGATGTCGCATCCGTGGCCAAGGCGGAGAGTACTGAGGGTGCTGTGGCGAGCGCGGCGGGCGGCTCTTCGCTCGTGATCTTTCGCTCCAACCCGGTGCTGCTTGGGCTTGTTTCCGCCTCCTTGATCGTGGCGATCGCGGGCGGCGTGATGCAGTCCGTATTCCAGTTCTGGGGTCGCGATCTCTTCGATTATTCATTGCGCGATATCGGTTTCCATTTCACGGTGTTTGCGCTGCTCTCGGCAGTAGGGCAGGCGGGTTTGATCGGGCCCTTGTCCAAGCGCTTCGGTGAAAAGCGCGTGGCGGTCGTCTCGGCAGGCGGTGTTGCGGCCGGTTTGCTCTTGTTTGCAGTAGCGCAAAACGATGCGATGGTGTGGGCCGCGATCAGTCTGTTCGGCCTCGCCAACGGTCTTTTTCTGCCGGCGATCACCAGCCTTGTGTCCTTCGAGGCGGATCCGCGCTCGCGCGGCACCGTCATGGGCATGTTCAATGCGTCGAGCAGTGCCGGGCGCATCGTCGGCCCTGCCATCTCCGGCCCGATCTATTTCAAGCTCGGACCCGCGGCGCCCTTTGTGCTGTCGGCTTTACTCACCGTGCTTGGCGTGCTCATGTTGAGCCGCGCCCGGGCCAAGTCGGCAGCCTGAAGCCATGGGCTCGGGTGCGCTCGCATGAGTCTGTCGCGACGGCGTTTTCTCATCCGCGCACTCGGGGCGAGCGCCGCCTCCGGGGTTGCGGTCTCGGGGGGGACGCTCGTGATGGCCCGAGATGCGGCTGTTTTGCGTCGTTCTCGCGGCGGTAATCTCACGAGTCTCGATCCGCAGCGTTCGATTTCCGCGACCGACATGGAGATCGTCGCCGATTTCTTTGTAGGACTGGTCGCGATCGATGCGCGCGGGGGTATTGTCCCAGGTTGCGTGCGCGACTGGACGATCAGCGCGGACGGTCGTCGTTACGAGTTTCGGCTGCGTCCCGGAATCCTCTGGTCCGACGGTCGCGCGCTGCGCGCAGAGGACGCGGTTTTCAGCCTGCGGCGTTTGCTCACGCCCTCGACCGGCGCGCTGCTCGCATATCGCTACGACGCCATTCGCGGCGCGCGCGCTGTGCGCGAGGGCAGGGCGGATCCGAGCACGCTCGGCGTGCGTGCGGCAGGGAACGAGCGCGTGATCATCGAGCTCGAGCGGGCCGAAACGGATCTCTTGAAATTATTGGTGGTCGCCTACCTCGTGCCCGCGCACGCCATCACCGCCGCGGGGCGCGACTGGGCGAAGCCGCCCGGCATCGTCGTCAATGGTCCCTGGCGCCCGGTCTCTTGGGCGCAGAATGGCACGTTGGTGCTCGAGGCGAACACACGATGGTTCGGCGCGGGCGCGACGCCCGTGGTACCGCGTCTCGAATGGGTCATGGGCATCGACGATGCCGCGCGGCTGCGTGCCTTTCGTACCGGCGAGCTCGATGTCGCGCAGCTCGGTGAACCCGCGCAGTACGCGCTGGCCAAGCGGGATCTCGCGGCGCGCCTGCGCTCGGTGCCCTTTTATGGCGGTGGCTGGGTGGGTCTGAATCTGCGACGACCTGCGCTGCGCGATCCGCGCCTGCGCGAGTTGTTGGCGCTGGCTATCGATCGACGCGTTCTAACCGAGCGTGTGCGTGCACTCGGCGAGCGACCCACCGAAAGTCTGGTGCCCGAGGCAGTCGGCGATTATCCGCGCCGCGCAGCATCGCCCTTCGCTGCTGTCGAGCCTGCACAACGCGTCGCCGCGGCGCGCGAGCGGGCTGCCGCGCTCGGCTTGTCGCGCGACAAGCCGCTGCAACTCGAGCTGATCTACTCGATCAATCCGCTCACCCAGCGCACGTACCTTGCGATCGATGCCATGTGGGCGCCCTTCGGCGTCCGGATTTCAGCGCGCGGTCTCGAGTCGCGCGCCTATAACCTCGCCCTGAATGCGGGCGAATTCGATCTGATGGATTACGGGCCTTTCTCGGCCGTGCAGAGTGCAACCAGCTTCATCGGCCGATTCCAGAGCGGTTCTTTTCTCAATTATTCGGGGTATGCGAATGTCGAAGTCGATCGCTTGATCGCCCTCGCCGAAAGTCAGGTGCAGCCGCTGCAACGCGCGCAGCACTATCGCGAAGCCGAGACGATTCTGCTGCGCGAGTTGCCGGTGATCCCGCTCTATTCGGGTATGGCACATCGTCTGGTGGCCGCCCGCGTGCAGGGCTGGACGGATAATCCGGGGCTCGCGCTGCCGTCACAGTATCTGTCGCTGCGGAGCTGATCGGCCGCTGATCTGCCCCCGATCCGGTAGAGTAGGGCGCCTGCTCTTCCTTCATCCCAAGCGTCATCCGGGGGTTGCGTCATGACTCTGCTCGTCATCGGACTCATCATATTCTTCGGGATCCATTCCGTTTCCATCCTCAATAACCCGCTGCGTGACCGTCTCGCCGCTTCGCTTGGCGAAGTGCGCTGGAAGGCTCTTTACGCGGTCGGCTCGCTGGGCGGATTTCTGCTGATGATGGCCGGCTATTCGGCGTTGCGGCTCGAGCCGCAGCTTCTCTACGTGCCTCCCGCCGGGCTGCGGCATGTCGCGGCGCTGCTCATGCTGCCGGTCTTCCCGTTGCTGCTTGCGACGTATCTACCCGGGAAAATCAGCCGCGCGGCCAAACATCCGATGCTGGTCGCCGTGAAATTTTGGGCGCTCGCCCATCTGCTCGCCAACGGCATGCTGGCCGACGTGCTGCTCTTTGGCTGCTTCCTCGTCTGGGCGGTCGCCGATCGCATTTCGCTCAAGCGGCGCACGCCGCGGGCGACGCCGGCGGCGCCCGCACGGTCGATCAACGATGTGATCGTGGTGGTCGGCGGACTCGCGCTCTATGGCGCCTTTGCGATGGTGTGGCACCAGCGGCTCTTCGGTGTGGCGCCTTTCGGCTGATTCTTTGAGGATGACAACATGACTTCGATTCACGATATCTCTGCTCGCGCCATCGACGGCGTTGATCGCTCGCTCGGCGATTTCCGCGGTCAGGTGCTGCTCATCGTCAATGTGGCAAGCCGCTGTGGCTTCACGCCGCAATACACCGGGCTCGAGGCGCTGCAGCGCAAATATGCCGAGCGCGGCTTTGCGGTGCTTGGTTTTCCCTGTGATCAGTTCGGTCATCAGGAGCCGGGCAACGAAGAAGAGATCCGCAATTTCTGCAAGCTGAACTATGACGTGACCTTCCCGATGTTTGCCAAGGTCGAGGTGAACGGCGACGGTGCGCATCCGCTCTTCGTGCAACTGAAGTCCGCGGCCAAGGGCGTGCTCGGCACCGAGGGCATCAAGTGGAACTTCACCAAGTTCCTGATCGATCGCGAGGGACAGGTGGTGCGCCGTTATGCACCGACCGACAAACCCGAGAGCCTCGAGCGCGACATCGAGGCGCTGCTGTGAGTTCATGGATGCCGCGCCGAATGGTTGCGCTGATGAGGGTGTTGTGGACCGTGCTGGCGGCCTGCGCGGTGTCGAGCTGCGCCGCACGCGATGTCGCCTCGGCCAAGGATGTCGAAGCCAAGCCGGTACGCAACTGGCAGGCCGGTGCGATGGTCGCCGCAGCGAATCCGCTTGCGGTCGATGCGGGCATCGAAGTGTTGCGCGCGGGTGGCTCGGCGGTCGATGCGGCAATCGCCGTGCAAGCGGTGCTCGGTCTCGTCGAGCCCCAGTCCTCGGGGCTCAGTGGCGGCGCCTTCATGCTGCACTACGAGGCCGCGAGCGGTGATGTGGTCACTTACGATGGTCGGGAAGTCGCCCCGCAGGGTGCGACAGCGGACATGTTCCTCGATGCATCGGGTAAACCGATGCGCTTCATGGATGCAGTGCGCTCGGGTCGCTCCGTCGGTGTACCGGGTGCCGTGGCCATGCTCGAAATGGCCCACCGTGAACACGGTCGCCTCCCCTGGGCGCAGCCGTGGCAGGCGGCAGAACGGCTGGCCCGCGAGGGCTTCGCGGTATCGCCCCGTCTCAATGAATTGATCGGGATCGCCGTGGCTCGCGGTGGGCTGCCACCGGCGGCAGCCGCATACCTCACGCGCGACGGTCGGACGCCGCATCCGGTCGGTCATCGTCTGCTCAATGCCGACTATGCAGCCTCGGTACGCCTGATCGCTGCACGCGGTGCGGCGGCGTTTCGTGAGGGTCCACTCGCCGAGGAGATCATTGCGGCGGTACGACGTGAGCCGACGCCAGGTTCCATGACGCAAGAAGACCTGCGCGCCTATCGACCGAATCGACTGGAACCGGTGTGCAGTCCGTACCGGGTTTATCTTGTCTGCGGTATGCGACCCCCGTCTTCGGGAGGTATCGCTGTGCTCGGCGTGCTCGGCATCCTCGAAAACTTTGATATGGCAGCGATGGGGCCGAAGAGCACCGCCGGCTGGCACCACTTCATTGAGGCGCAGCGTCTGGCCTACGCTGATCGCGATCATTACGTCGCCGATGATCGCTACACGGCTGTGCCGCTCGATGGGTTGACGGACAAAAATTACCTCCGTTCGCGCGCGGCACTGGTCAGCGCTGAACGGGCGATGGCGCGGGTCGAGCCGGGCAATCCGCCGGGTGCGGTGCCGCGAGGGCGAGATGCCACCGGTCTTGGGACCGGTACGAGCCATTTCGTGATCGTCGATGCGCGCGGCAATGTTGTCTCGATGACCACGACCGTCGAGGGTTTATTCGGTTCGCAGCGCATGGCGGGCGGCTTTTTTCTCAACAATCAGCTGACCGATTTCAGTTTCCGCCCGGTCGATGACCGGGGCGAGGTCATCGCCAATGCGGTGGCGCCCGGCAAGAAGCCACGTTCCTCGATGTCGCCGACCCTGGTGTTTCGCGACGGCGCTTTTGAACTCGCGGTCGGCTCGCCCGGCGGCAACTCGATCATCGCTTACGTGAGCAAAGCGATCGTCGGCATGCTCGACTGGAACCTCACGCCGCAACAGGCTGTCGACTTACCGAACGTGATCGCTCGCGGAGCGATCGAGGCGGAGACGTCGCGTGCGGATCCGCGCTTGCTCGAAGAGCTCGCCGCGATGGGTCATGTGTTTCGCGGCGGCCGCAATGCCGGCGAAGGCTCCGGTCTGCATGCGGTACGCGTTTTGTCCGATGGTCGGTTGGCTGGCGCCGCGGACCCGCGCCGCGAGGGCAAAGTTTCGACGCTACCCTGATCATCTGCGTCGATTGCGGTTTATCATTGACTGACAGTCGCGGTACAGCGATCGTATTTTGGGGGTCATCGCAATGCCGGAGTTTCTCTACCGCAAGCCGGTGGTGGGTCTGTTGGGCCTGCTGGTCGGATTTCTCACACAGCCACTCGGCCACACCGTATACAAGGTGATGGAGAAAGGGCTGGGTGATGGCGTTTATGTCGGCGCCGTGATTGTCGGCATTATCGGCTTTGCCATCGTCTGGCGAGGTTTGAAGCAAGACGAGCTCAAGGCGACTTGGATGGGCCTGCTCGGTGGCTGGTTCATCTGGATCGGTTGGTTCGAGTACGCCTTCAAATTCTTTGCCGAACTCTATGCCGTGCCGTCTTTTCCCGTCGAGCAGGATGGCTACGCGGCAGCCCCTCAGGCGAACATGCTGCAGGCGACCGTGACCATCATGCTGGCGATGTTCCTGCTGTATGGCATGTTCAACCTGCAGACCAAGTGCAACTTCATGCGCTTTTTCCATCGCAATCTGCATTTTTCGCCGGGCATGCCGACGCCCGACAACCATCGCAGCTTCGCGCGCATCACCGCCATGGAAATGCTGTTCGTGACTTGGTTCTGTTACCAGTTCTGGTTGTACATGATTTATTTCGGCACCCAGGGCTCGGGTGTCAACATCATCATGTCCGTGTACGTGCTGTGGTCGATCTGGGCTGCGTATCTGGTCTACAAGAGCACGCAGCAGATCCGCGTGGCCGCATCGCTCCGTTACGGCCTCGGGGCGGGCATCGTGTTATGGGGCTCAGCCGAGATGCCGGCGCACTTTGGCGCCTATCGCGAGTATTGGCTGTACCCGCACGAATATCCGATTTTCAACACCGTGGTGAGTGCGGTGTTCATCGCTGGTCTTGCAGCGATTGCACTGCGTCCGAAGCGTCAGCCCGCCGCAAAATCCGCGTCGGTCAACAACTGACGCTTGCGGAATAGCGACATGAGGAATCGCCGGCCGGCCTTGCCGCCGGTGAGCCACGCAATGCGCGCGCCGGATTTCTGCGGCTGCAGAATCCGCTCCGCCAGCCAAGGCGTGACGGTCTCCACGCGATCCGCGAGGATGTTGTAGATCCGCCGCGTGCGCTCGAGGTCCTGCGGATTGTTGCTGCCCATGTCGCGTTTGAGCAGATCGGTGATGACGATGCCGGGACTCAAGTAGCAAATCTTCACGGCGCTGTTGCGTGTCTCGGCAAGCAGGGCTTTGTTGAAGTAGGTGAGCGCGAATTTGCTCGCACCATAAAGGCCCATGCCCGGCGTGATCATGCCGTTGGAGCCAAAGCCTTCCATGTTGTAGATCGTGCCGCCGCCCGTCTGGGTGTTCATGCCGTGCAGCGCGACTTGTGTCGCGAGGATCATGCCAAGCAGGTTGATTTCTTGCACACCGCGAATGTCCTGCTCGCGCATCTCGCCGCCACGCTGGCGAGGGTGCGAGATGCCCGCGTTGTTGATCCAGATGTCGATGCGACCAAAGGCCGTGTTGCCGGCATCCCAGAGCCGCTGCAGATCTTCGCGGCGCGCGACATCGCAGGCTTCGCCGATGACGCGCGCGCCCTGCATGGCCAGGGGCTCGAGTTCGGCCATCGCGGCTCGAACTGCTTCGGGGGTGCGACCACTGACCACCACATTTTGACCGCGGCGCAGCAGGTCTGCGGCCAGTCCCTTGCCAATGCCGCGTGTACTGCCCGTGACGACGATGTTCAATCGATCGCTCATGACGCTCCCCCTTTGTCTCGAATCCTAGGCCAAGCTCGCGAACCGCGCATGAGGGTACCCCATGACCGCGCCAGGCCGTCCGGTGCGTGGTCAGCTTCCGCCGGCCGCGCGCGCCATTGTCCTGCCTCGGTATCCTTTGAAAACATGTTCCGGCCGCAGCAAGAGGGGGTCTCGCTTTGGCCATGCAATCGGTAGTCATCACGGGCAGCACGCAGGGACTGGGTTATGGCTATGCGCAGGAGTTTCTTCGGCGCGGGCACCAGGTTGTGGTCAGTGGTCGCGCCCAAAACGGTGTCGATGCCGCCATCGCGCGACTGACCGCCGAGTTTCCCGATGCCGCCGCGCGCGTCGCCGGGCTGGCCTGCGACGTCAGTCAATTGGCCGATGTTCAGGCTCTGTGGGATTTCGCCAAACAGCGTGTCGGCCGGGTCGACGTCTGGCTCAATAATGCGGGGTTTGCGCGCACCGGCGCGCGCTTCGCCGACAACACGCCCGAAGAAATCGAGGCCATGGTGCGCTCGAACGTGATCGGCTCGATCAACGCGGCGCAGGTGGCGATCGCGGGCATGCGGGAGCAGGGCGGCGGCAAACTCTATTTGACTCTGGGCGGTGGCGGTGCAAGCGGCCGAGTGGTGCCAGGCATGACCGTCTATTCGACCACCAAGCGCGCCGTGAAATACTTGGCCGACTGTCTCGTCAAAGAACGTCGTGAAGCCAAAGACGAGTCGATTCTGGTCGGTACCATCAGCCCGGGAGTGAACATCACCGAGGGCATGCTGCGAGAGTTGCGTGCAGTGCCTTCTGCGGAGCGTGCCAAGGCCATCAAGCAGCTCAATTTCATTGGTGAGCACGTCGAGACCACGACGCCCTGGATCGTCGAGCGCATCCTCGGCGATACGCGCCAGGGCAACGACATCACCTGGCTGACGAGCGGCCGGCTCGCCAAGCGAGCGTTCGCCGCCCTGTTGGGCGGCAAGCGCGACATCACTTCCCGTTATTCGTTCGAGGTCTGATCACATGTCTACACTGCAAGCTTTTGCGGCCGGCGATTTGTTCGTGGCGGCCACCCGACTCGACAACCCTCAGGACGATCATGCGGGCCGTGGCCGTATTCTGCAGTACGCGGCCGACCTCACACCGAAGGGCGTGTTGTGGCTCGATGAGACCACGCATCTGGTCGGTGGCCTCAAGTTCGATGCTTCCGGCGTGCTCTGGGCTTTCGACAGTCAGGAGTTCGTGGTGCTCAACATTCATCGCGATGGACGTGTCGTGCGACGCCGCGAGTTCGGTGCGCGGGCCTATTCACATGTGAACTTTGCTGCCGACGGAACCCTGCTCTTCGGGGAGCACGTGGTCGGCGATTCGATCAAGCCTGAAATCCAGGCGCGCATGCACACCCGCATTCCTTTCATGCCCGGCACCACGCGTTTTGGTGACGGGCACGTGTTTCGCTTCCGCAGTGATGGCGCGCTAGTCAAAGAATATGCCACGCAGACGCATGGCGGCATGGGTGGGTTTCTGGGCGTGACGATGTCGGCGATTTCGCCGGACGGATCAACCCTTGTCTACTGCTCGGAGACCGGGTCGCGACTGATGCGCTACGACCTCGTCAACGATCGGCAACTGCCCGATCTGCAGTCTTTCGCGCCGCCGTTTCCGCCGGGTCCACCGCCGATGTTCTTCGGTATGGCCTACGGCAGCGATGGCACGCTGTACGTGCTGCGTGGCGCCAGCATCCACGTCGTCGATGAGGCAGGGCAAACCACGCGGCAGATTCCGCTCGAGGGTTTCGGCTGGGCCACCATCGAACTCGCTGCCGACGACCGGCACGCGTTCGTCAGCAGTTTTTTCTCGGGTGAAGTAGCCAAGATCGATCTTGGCAACGGCGCCAAGGTCGGCAGCATCGCAACCGTCGCCCCGAAGGCGGTGGCCGGGATCGCCGAGTACCGCGCCTACTCGTAGCGCAGGGCTTCGATGGGATCGAGCGCCGCTGCCTTGGAAGCGGGCGCGATACCGAACACCACACCGACGAGTGCAGAGAAGCCGGCGGCCGCAATCATCACCGGCACCGGCACATGCGCCGGCGGGAAGTTCGGAATCAGCGACGCGATGCCCATGCCGGCGAGCAGGCCGAGCACGATGCCGATGAGCCCGCCGAGCAGTGATAGCAACGCCGCCTCGAGCAAAAACTGCACGAGTATGTCGCGGCGCGTCGCGCCGAGCGCTTTGAGGATGCCGATTTCGCGCGTCCGTTCAGTCACCGAGACCAGCATGATGTTCATGATGCCGATACCGCCCACCAGCAGCGAGATGCCGACGATACCGGCGAGTACGGCGGTCGCCGTGGCAGTGATCTGATTGAATTGTCGAACGAATGAATCGGCTGCCTTGATCTCGAAATCATTGGCCTTGCCCGGCGCGATCTTGCGCGACAGGCGCACGGCGCGCTCGGCTCGCTCGCGGACCTGTGCGACCTGCGTCAGATCGGAGATGGTGAACGACACTTCCATGAAGGGACGCTCGAAGGTGCCGGTGAGCGAGCGCGCCACGCTGAAAGGAATGAAGAGTCGGTTGTCCTGACTGAAGCCGAAGATTTCGCCGCGCTTCTCGAGCATGCCGACGACGCGGAACCACTCGCGGCCAACCAGGAGATATTCGCCGATGGGATTGCGCGGCATGCGCAGCTCATCGCGCACGTCGGTGCCGATGACGACCACGCGGCGTCCGCTTTTTTCGTCGCTGCTGGTGAGGAAGCGACCAAGAGTGGTCTGTACGCCGAGCACATCCTGCGCTTCTTCGGTCGCGCCCAGGATCTGCGGCGTGGCATTGCGACCGCGATAGGCGGTGGTGCCGAGCTGCGCGACGATTACCGGTGCGACGCGCTCGACGCCGGGCACTTTGTAGCGCAGCACGTCGACGTCATCGAAAGACAGCCGATTGATGCGACCGCTGCGAAAATTCTCCTGATCATTGACGGCCTCGAGCGTCAGCGTGTTGCTGCCGAGATCCGAAAACTGATTGCTGATGGAGTCGGAAAATCCTTGCAGCACGGACACCACGGCGATCACGGCCATGGTGCCGATGAGGATACCGAGCGTGGTGAGAAAACTGCGCAGGCGATGCGCATTCAGACTGGCGAGCGCCGCTTTGAACGCCTCGCCAAGAATATTGAGTCTGCCGGTAATCATCGCGCGTGACCTCAAGCCGCTCGAGCCGGATTTTGCACGTCCTCGACCACGCGGCCATCGAAGACGCGGATGGTGCGACGACAATGCGCAGCGATGTCGGGCTCGTGTGTCACGACCACCACGGTCTGGCCTTGGGCGTGCAACGCATCGAACAGCGCCATGATTTCGGCAGAGGTGCGTGAGTCGAGATTTCCGGTCGGCTCGTCGGCAAGCAGAATCGAAGGCTCACCGACCAAGGCGCGCGCCACCGCCACACGCTGACGTTGACCGCCCGAGAGTTGGTTCGGGCGGTGATCAAGGCGATCGCCGAGCCCGACCTGTTGCAGCGCGTGCACGGCACGCGCGCGGCGTTCGGCAGGCGGCATACGGCGATAGACAAGCGGTTGCATCACATTCTGCAACGCGCTCTGGCGTGGCAGCAGGTGGAAGCTCTGGAAGACGAAGCCGATTTCGCGGTTGCGCACGGCGGCAAGTTCGTCCTCGCTGAGCGAGGCTGTGCTGCGCCCATTGAGGATGTACTGCCCCTCGCTCGGCGAGTCGAGACAGCCGATGATGTTCATCAATGTTGATTTGCCCGAGCCCGAAGGCCCAATCAGCGCGACGTACTCGTTGCGGCCGATGAATAGGTCGACGCCCGCGAGTGCGAGCACGGTCTCGTCACCGAGCACGTAACGTTTGACGATGCCACGCAGCTCGATCATTCCGCCTCGCCGTCGCCTTGTGCGTCGCTGCGGCTTTCGGAGCCGGCCTTGCGCTCGTTGACCCGCTCGCCCTCGGTCAGCCGGCGGAGGATTCGCCCAGGGCCAACAATAATGGAGGCTCCTGCAGGCACACCCGATTCGATCACCTCCCAGCGATCGTCGGAGAGGCCGGTGACGATGGCGACCTTGCGCGCTTTGCCGCCGGCGTTTTGCCACACGAAGCGATTTACGACGTTTTTCTCTGGGCTTTCCGTGACGACCGCCTCGAGCGGGACAGCGAGTTGTCGGCTGCCGTCGCCCAAGAAGATCACGGCGCGTGCGCTCATACCCGAGCGCAGCAAGAGCTCTGGCGAGGCGTTGATGGCCAGGGTCACTTTGTAGGATCGTCCCTGTCCGTCAATCGTGGGCGTGAGGGCGATTTTTTCGACTTTGCTCGGCAGTGCCGTATCGGGATAGGCCGCGGCAAAGACGTCTGCTTTCTGCTCGAGCGAAATCTTTGCAACGTCAGCCTCGTCGACTTTGACTTCGGCCTGAATGGCGGAGGTGTCCGCAATTTTCATCAGCTGGGCCCCTGCCAGCGAGGCGGTGGAGGGAATCGCCACTTCGCCGGCTTTGATGGGCAGGGAGACGATACGGCCGGAGATGGGTGCGCGAATCTCCGTCTTGGCGCGCTGTTCGCGGGCATCGCTGAGTACGGCGGTCGCGCGACTGAGCGCTTCTTCGGAGCTCTTGAGATCCGCTTCGGCGACGATGTACTGGTTGCGATCCTCGTCGAGCCGGTTTTTATCGATCAGGTTGGCCGCTGCCAGCGTTTGACTGCGTTCGTATTGCTGCTTGCGCAGGGCGACGACGGCGCGCTGCCGTTCGATGCTGATACGGTTTTGACGGACGCCGGCTTCTTCACGGGCGATGATGTTGTTGTAGGTTTCGGGATCCAGACGCAGCAGCAGCTGGCCTTCTTTGACGATGTCGCCCTCCTGCACGAGGATGCTGGCGACCCGCGCGGTGACTTCGGCGGTGAGATTGACCTCGGTCTTGAAGGCGAGGGTGCCGGAGGCGAGTACGTTGGGGCGGACTTCTTGCTCGGCGAGCGGCATGAGTTCGACCGGAGTGCCCCCCGAGGCCGAAAAACGCTGATAGGCTAGCGGCACTGCGATGACGAGCACGACGAGTGCGGCGCCGATCCAGCGTTTATCGAGTTTCATGGCGATCCATCCTGTTGCCGCGGGGTCTCTGGTGTGCATGCGGCCGTGAAGCGGGTACGAGGCCGCACATTGTGCCAGAACGCCCGCCGGGTACACTTGTCGCGACCGTCCTGATGCCCGCGGTGGAGGAGAAAGCCGTGCGAAAGTTTCTCGGCGTCATCGCGCTCTGCGTTACTTTGACCGCCTGCGGGTCAGATCTGTTGCGCCGGGAAGGCGAGGCACTGCGCTACATCGACTACGCGGGCGAGCCCGTGGCGCAGATCAGCGCCTTGCGGCCGATCGATGGCTGGACCCCGGTGTCGCGTAACCAACTCGTCATTTGGACCGGGATGAATGAAGCCTGGTTGCTGCGCGTTTGGGACAACTGTCCGGACCTCATGTTCGTCAACGGCATCCGCGTCACGCGTACCCTCAGCACCATCAGTCGCTTCGACAAGGTCATGGCGGGACGTGATGCCTGTCCCATTCAAGAGATCCGTCCGATCGACACGGTGCGCATGAAGGCTGATCGCAAGGCCGCGCGCGATACGACCCCCCAGCCCTGATGCTGTACGCACTGGGGGATAGGGCGCCCGAGATCGCGCACGAAGTCTATGTCGCACCTTCGGCCGACGTGATCGGCAGCGTGCGGCTCGCCCGCGGCGCCAGCGTGTGGTTCAACGTCGTGCTGCGCGGTGACAACGATTGGATCGAGGTGGGTGAGGACAGCAATATTCAGGATGGTACGGTCGTGCACACGGACGACGGCGCGCCAACGCGGATCGGTGCGCGCGTGACCATTGGCCATCAGGCGTTGTTGCACAGTTGCACGGTCGGCGATGAGACCTTGATTGCGAACGGGGCGATGATCCTTGATCGCTGCGTGATCGGTCGTCATTGTCTGATTGCGGCGGGTGCGCTGGTCACGCCAGACAAGCACATTCCCGATGGCAGCGTGGTGATGGGGTCACCGGGGCGGATCGTGCGCGAGATCAGTGCTCGCGATCTCGAGTGGATCCGCGGTGCTGCCGAAAACTATCGAGTGCGGGCGCAGCGCTACCGCGAATCGTTCAGACCGTATCCGTCGCCAGCCTGATTTCCCGCAGAAATTCGAGAATCTTGTTGCGGAGCTTCGGCGTATCGGCGGGCGCCAGCACGCGACCTGCAAGCACATGATTGGACGGATCGCCGCTACGCTCGATGGCAAACAATGGCTTGGTGTCGGCGCCGAGCCGCTGGTGTGCCTCGAGAATGCGGGATGCGTCGACCACGCGATCGTTCGGCGAATAGATGGTCAAGGTCGGCATGCGCACCTGCTCGAAGCCCGCCTCGCGCACCTCGCGTACGACCGCCATCATCGGTAGCAGTGCGTGCGCCGGGTACCGCCAAGTCCAATATTTTGCGTGCTCTTCGTTGAGCGGCTGCCAGCGATATTCCTCGCCCACGAGCAGCGCGAGTAATTGAGCCCCCCAGGGGCCGGCGAGCAGTTCGCTGGTACGCGCTCTCGGCCCGAGATTGGGCGAAATCAATATTTGTGCGGCCACGGTCTCGGTGAGTCCCTGCTGTGCAAGCCACAGCGCCAGCGTACCGCCTGTGGAGGTGCCGACCACAATCACCCGTTCGCCAATTTTTTGGCCGATGGCAAGTGCTTCGGCGGCATCGTTCAGCCAATCATTGCCCGTGACCTCGCCCATCGCGGCGGGCGCGCGGCCGTGTCCCGCGAGTCGGGTATAGAACACGTTGGCACCGAGCGCGCTCGCCAACTCGTCGCAGAGCGGATCGACTTCCTGACGCGTCGCGGAATATCCGTGCAGATAGACGATGGAGAGCGTCGTACGACGCCGGTCTGCATGCGCCCAGCGGATCTGTTTTTCGGCGCCAGGGACGACATCGCCGAATCGGCGCTCTGCGTCGATCAGTTGTCGTTCCAGAGCCTCGGGCGTGCCCGGGAGTTCGAGCGGTGACAGGGCGGTGTCGAGCCGATAAACGGGACCTGAGGCATAGAGCAGGGCGAGCAGGGTTGAGGTGCCGATGAGACCGATGAAAAGGCGGCGTATCATGCAGCGCATCATACTTCAGCAGGGCGAGAGGGTGAGCGGATTGCGCGCGCCGGACTGGCAGGTCGAAGGCGCCGATTGGCCGAATCGGCACTGCAGTCGTTTCGTTGACTCGGCGGGTCTGCGTTGGCATTTGCAAGAGGCCGGGCAGGGGCCGACGTGTCTGCTGGTCCACGGTACCGGCGCCGCCACGCATTCTTTCCGTGATCTGTTGCCGATCTTGGCGGGGCACTTGCGCGTCCTCGCGATCGACTTGCCCGGGCACGGTTTCACGACCCGCCCCGCAGACAACGCAGCGCTGTCGCTGCCCGGGATGGCCACCGCTCTCGGGCGTTTGCTCGATGAACTTGGCGTCAAGCCGGACATGGCTGTGGGTCATTCCGCAGGCGCGGCAATTCTTTGCCGGATGGCCCTCGATGGGGCGATTCAGCCGCGCGAACTCATCAGTGTGAACGGGGCGTTGCTGCCGCTCTCCGGTTTCAAGCATCCGGCGATCACGCCCTTCGTGCGGGCAATCGCCAGTAGCCAATGGGTGTCGCGTTTCTTTGCTCGGCGACTCGAGTCACCCCGTGAGGTCGAACGCATGCTGGCGGCCACCGGCTCGCAGCTCGAGGAGCGTGGCACCCTCCTGTATGGCCGCCTGTCGCGCTGTCCGAGCCACTCGGGCGCTGCGCTCGCCATGATGGCGGTTTGGGATGTGCGCCCGATCGAACAGCACATCGCCCGTCTGCCCGTGCCGCTGACCCTCGTGATAGGCGGACGCGACCGCATGATCCTGCCTGGAGAAGCCGCGCGCGTGCAGCGCTTGCTGCCGCAGGCTGAGGTCGTACAGTTTGCCGAACTGGGTCATCTCGCGCACGAGGAGCGTCCGGAGTTGATCGCGGCGCTGATCCTCGAGCATGCCCGACGGCGCGGACTACCGATTCCATCCTGAACGCGCCCGCGGTAAGGTGTGCGCGGTATACACCGGCTCTTCGAGGCGTCCTCGTGGCTCTCCCCGACCCCCATCCGCTGCGCGCGGAACTGCACGATGAAGTGCATGCACGGCCGCCCTTGCCACTCCCGGCGCCTTGCCGAGCGACTTGTCTGGCCTTGCTCTCGGCCAATGAGGCGAGAACGATCGAGTGGCAGTTGCTGCGTGAACTCGGCGGGCTGCATGGCATCGAGATTGCAGAATCCCCCGCGGGTTACCTCGCGGTCGACTTTGGTGCCTTCAAGCTCAAGTGGGAGCGGCACACCGAGTTCTCGCGCTACATCATCGTCGTCGAGGGTGCCGACGGCAGCCCTTTCGCCCATCCGGCCATCGATGCGTTGCCCGCCGATTGGGTCGCTCGGCTGCCCGGTCAGGTGATCTTTGCCGGACACGCGGAGGTGGTTGCGGCACGCAGTTGTGATGCAGCGGATCTGTCCCGACTGTCGGCGGAGAGTTTTGGCGATCACGCGCTCGTCGGCTCGAACATTGCCGATGGCGCCGGCGTCGCGCTCACGGATTTTCGCATCGACGATAGCGGTTACAGCCGTTTGCTGCTCGTCGATCGCGGGCTCACGGCTGCGCAATCGGGTCGCGCCGTACAAGCGCTGCTCGAGGTCGAGATGTATCGCGTGCTGGCACTGCTCGCCTTTCCGGTGGCGCGCGAACTCGCGCCGCTGTTGTCGCGCGATGAGCGCGAGCTCTCCGAGATCGCGAACTTGCTGGTGCGCGCTGATCCGGCCAGCGAGCCGGTGCTGCTCGATCGACTGACTTCGTTGCAGGCCGAGATCGAGCGCCATCAGGCTGATCATCAGTACCGATTCGGTGCCGCGGTCGCTTATCACGAAATCGTGCAACGCCGCCTTGAGCAGTTGCGCGAAACTCGCGTGGGCACGCTGCAATCCTGGCAGGAATTCATGGAACGGCGATTGGGTCCCGCGATGAATACCTGCGAGGCGGCCGTGGCCCGCCTCGAATCATTGTCGCAGCGCGTCACGCGTGCCACCCAGTTGCTCTCGACGCGTATCGGTATTACGCGCGAATTGCAGAATCAGCAGTTGCTCGAATCCATGAATCAGCGCGCGGCTGCGCAACTGCGTTTGCAGGCCACCGTCGAAGGATTATCGGTGGCTGCGGTAACCTACTACATCGTGGGTCTCGTCAAATATCTCATCGATGGCTTGGTCGAATCGGGCCTGGCGATGGATGCGGGGACGGTGACCGCAATCAGCATTCCGGTGGTCGCCGCGCTCGTTTACTTCGGCGTGCGCCGCGTGCGGCGCAGCGTCGCCAAGCAGACAGGAGTTCTTCAGTGAGCGCATTCGTTCCGCGCGGCAATCGCGCGATCGTGATCGGCAGCGGCATCGGCGGCCTCGCGGCTGCGGCGCGTCTCGGCGCGCGGGGCTACGAAGTCACGGTACTCGAGAAACTCGATGCACCGGGCGGTCGCGCCTATGTCTATCACCGCGATGGTTTCACCTTCGATGCGGGCCCCACGATCATCACCGCGCCCTATCTTTTCGCTGATCTTTGGCGCGATTGCGGCTCGTGCATCGAAGATGACGTGACCTTGCGACCGCTCGACCCGTTCTACGAAGTGCGTTTCGATGATGGCGAGGTCTTTCGCTACACCTCCGACATGCAGCAGATGCGCGAACAGATCGCGCGTATCGAGCCACGCGATGTGGCGGGGTTCGACCGCTTTCTCGCGGTGAGTCGCGAAATCTTCGAAGTCGCCTTCAAGGGGCAAGCCGAGCAGCCATTCCACGAAATCAGCACGTTGCTGCGGGCGGCGCCAGATCTCATTCGTCTTGGTGGCTATCGATCCGTTTACAGCGAGGTCAGCCGGTTCTTTCGCAGCGACAAGTTGCGCACGCTCTTCAGCTTCCATCCGCTGCTGATCGGCGGCAATCCGTTCACGACCACCGCCTACTACTGTCTGATCGCACACCTCGAGCGTACCTACGGTGTGCACTATGCCGTGGGCGGAATGGGCGCCTTGGTCCAGGGTTTCGTCAAGCTGCTCGAGCGCAAAGGCGGTCAACTGCGCTGCAATGCCGAGGTTGCCGAGATCCTGGTCGAAAACGGGACGGCCTGTGGGGTTCGGCTCGTCAGTGGCGAGGAATTGCGTGCAGATATCGTGGTGTCGAATGCCGATGCCGCCTGGACCTACAGTCGTCTGCTCGCCAAGCATCCGCGTCGTCGCTGGACCGACGCAAAGATCGCCCGCGCGCGCTATTCGATGAGTCTGTTCGTTTGGTACTTCGGCACCAGCCGTCGCTGGGATGACGTCTACCATCACACCATGGTGCTCGGTCCACGCTACCGTGATCTGCTCGACGACATCTTCACGCGTAAGGTTTTGGCCAAAGATTTCAGTCTTTATCTGCATCGACCTAGCGCCAGCGATCCGTCTTTGGCGCCGGCGGGCTGTGATGCGTTCTATGTGCTTGCGCCGGTGCCGCATCTGCAAAGTGGCACCGATTGGCGAGAGCACGCCGAGCCCTATCGGGCCGCGGTCGAGCGCCGGCTCGAGAGCACGATGCTGCCGGGGCTCAGTTCGTCCATCGTCACCTCGCATATGCTGACGCCGCTCGATTTCCGCGATCGGCTCTCGTCGGTCAATGGCGCCGCCTTTGCCATGGAGCCCCAGCTCTTTCAGAGTGCGTGGTTTCGCCCGCATAACCGCAGCGAAGAAGTGCAGGGGCTTTATCTGGTCGGCGCGGGTACGCACCCCGGTGCCGGCCTTCCCGGGGTGGTTTCTTCGGCAAACATCCTCGACAAGATCGTGCCGGATCCGCGACGGTTAGACGTACGCTACAAGTCAGCTGAAATCTTTGTCGATCCGCTCGGCGGCGATGCGCCCCGATAGCGTCGCCATCGGGATACCCGGGCCCGGGTGCGTGGAACCGCCGGCGAGATAGAGCCCGGCGATCCTGCTTGCGGCAGCGGGTCTTGCGAAGCTCGCGAAGGCCCCATGATTGGCGCGGCCGTAGAGCGATCCACCGGTGCCCGGGAATAGTTCTTCGAAATCCTGTGGCCGAGTGACGACACAATCGTGCGCGCCGCGGACGATCTGCAGGCCGCAGCGCGTGAGCAATTCGCCGACGTTTTTTTCGACCATACCGAGGGTCGCATCATCGATGCCACCGCGGTCGCCGTCGGCCGGCGCGTTGACCAGCATCAGCAGACGCTCGGTATCGCCCCGCTCTTTGGTCGCTGCACCGCGATCTTGGGCGCAGAGGTACACCGTTGGTGTTTCGATAATGGTCCGCTTACCAAAAATTCGCCGAAATTCTTCCGGATAGTGTCCGGCAAAGAAAACGTTGTGATGTTCGAGCTCGAAACCGCGGGCCTCGGCGCGCAGGCACCAGGTAATCGCCGATAGACCGCGTTCGGCGCGAGCCATCGGCCAGCCCGCGCGGCGCGCTTGGTCACCGAGCAGACCCATCGCGAGGGCGTTGGCATCGCCATTGAAGAGCACCGCATCGGCCTCGATGAGTTCACCGTCGGCGAGACGCAAGCCGCGGCAACGACCCGCCTCGATGCGCAACTCGGCGACCTCGGCGCCGAAGCGAAAGCCTGCGCCAAGCCGTTCGCCGAGACCCTGCAGGGCGAGGGCGATGCGACGCATGCCGCCGCGCACCAGCCAGACGCCCTCCTGTTCCACATGCGCGATCAACATGAGCGTTGCCGGGGCGGCCAAGGGCGACGAACCTACGTAGGTCGCATAGCGGGCAAAGAGTTGCCGTAGACGTGGATCACGGAAATGCCGGCCGAGTGCGCTCCACAGGCTCTGCCAGGGTGGCGTGGTGAGCATTGCGCGCAGGCCATCGGCTGCGAGACCGCGGCTTGCGAGGGCGGTAATGAGTTCGCGTTGCGAGGGTAGCGAGCGCGTCATGAAGGTGTCGCGCAGCGCTGCGTGCACCCGCGCGCAGCGCACGCAGAAATCGCGGTAACCCGCCGCGTCGTGTTGTCCGGCGAAGTTCGCGATGGCGTGACAGGAGCGCTCGCGATCGGCATGCAGATCAAGCTGTCCGCCCTCGGCCCAGGCGTGGCGGGCGAGGATTGTTGCGTGGTCGAGTTCGAGATGATCCTCGAGCCGTTCTCCGGCTTCGCGAAAGAGGCCCTCGAACACCCAATGCATGGTGAACACCGTGGGGCCGGCGTCGATCGCCGCGCCGTTCACGGGCACTTCGCGCAGCTTGCCGCCGCTCTGTGCTTGCTTTTCGAACACGGTGACTCGGTGACCGCGCCGCGCGAGCGCAGCGGCGGCGGCGAGGGCGCCCATGCCGGCGCCAACGATCGCCACATGGCGCGGAGTTTGCGGGTGACGCGCGGTCATGGCGAGGCGGCTCGCAAAGAAATCGCCGCTCCGGTGTCAGCCGGCAGGCGAGCGTTGCGGCGTCGTGACAGGCGCGTGGCCACGACTGACTTTGCGCTGGTGATGAATGATCAGTGCGAGGCCGACGATCAGCGGGATCGACCAGAGGCCGGGGTGCAGCGCCAGCGTCGGGATCGTGCGCACGGCACCAAAGGCAAAGAATGCCGTGTAGACGGAGATGCCGGTACCCACCAGTGCCTTGATGTGCTCCTTCAGCCAATCGAGCTGACCTGGCTCGCGTCGCAGCATGAACTGCAGATTGCTCGCAACCGTGGCGAGACCGATCGCCGGCATACCGAGCATGATCGGCTGGCCGATGCGCCACGCCTGAATGACGCAGTTCACCGAGGCCAGCAGCAACAGTCCTTGCAAGGCGACATTGGGCCAGTCGAGGTTGCGGCGATGGGCATTGCGATGCTGCAGGACGCTGCGACCGTACCACGCAAGATTGAGGGTCAGCACGGCGAGCCCCAGCATCATCCAGCCGAAGATACCTCGGATCCATTCGGCATCGGTCAGGTGTGGGTGCGTGGCCAGAGGATCGATCAGCGTGCTCACGCTGATGCCGATCGCCGCGACGCCGGTGATCAGCATCGTCCAAGTGAAGAGACTGCCCCATTGCCGGTGCAGCACGCCGCCTTTGCGGGCGAGTACCGGGATCCAAAACGCGACGAGCCCGAGGCTGCCGGCGATGATGTGCAGGATCACGAAGCCGTCGAAGGCAAGCACGATCGGTGCGGCGGTGTGCGAGAGCATACGGAAATGCTGCGCTCATGAAGCACGGCTTGTCAAAACCCGGAAAAATGGTCGGTTGCGTCGAGCCTCTTTTCGCGGGGGCAGCGCACGCGTTAGGGTGTCGCCATGTACGAACCGCCGCGACCGACCACGCTCGCCGCCATCGTCTCTCTGCTGCGAGTGGTCGCGCGCGGCGATGGCGATCTGCTCAGTCTCATGCCCGCCAAGGCGTATCGAGTCGATGCCGGGTGGCTCGGCTACTCGCGGCGCTCGATTTTGATCGTCAACGCGCCGTCGATGTTGCGCGAAGTGCTGACCGATCCGCTCAACGTCTTTCCCAAGAACGATTTGATGGTCGGGGCGCTGGAGCCGCTCGTCGGCAACTCGATCTTCGTCTCGAGCGGTGAAGTCTGGCGTCGTCAGCGACGCATGATCGAACCCTCGTTTTCGCACATGCGCCTCAACAAGGCGTTCCAGTCGATGAGCGCCGCGGTGGATGACTATGCGCTGCGACTCGACGAACTGGCGGCGAGTGGCGGGCGTTTTCCACTGGATTTGGCGATGAGCCATCTCACGGCCGACATCATCTGTCGCACGGTGTTCTCGACCTCCTTGCGCTCGCAGACGGCGGTCGACGTCTTCGAGGCGTTCACGGTGTTCGAGCGCACCTGCGCCCAAGTCGAGTTGCGGCGATTGATCTTTGATCCGCCGTTTGCGCGCATTCCGCAGCATGAGAGCGTCCTCGAGGCCTGCGAGCGCATCCGGCGACATCTCGGCGAGCTCGTCGATACGCATCTCGATCCGGCCCGCGTCGGTACCGCCGCAAGCGGCTGGGATGACATCGCCGCAGAAATCATTACTGCGCGTGATCTGGAAAGCGGCGCAGGTTTCGATCGCAAGGAATTGCTCGATCAGCTTGGCGTGATGTTCCTCGCCGGGCACGAGACCACGGCGAGTGCGCTGACCTGGGCATTTCTGATCAGCAGTCTGCAGCCCTGGGTGGTCGAGCGTATCCGGCGCGAGGTGCAAGAGATCGCCGGCGATGGTCCGTTGCAACTTGAGCAGGTGCGGCGCATGAGTTTCGTGCGCAATGTCTTTCGCGAGAGCTTGCGGCTCTATCCGCCGATTCCCTTCATTCCACGCGTCGCCGCAGAGGCCGCGACCATCGGCCGTTTCAAGGTCAAGAAGGGCGCGATGCTGATGATTGCGCCCTGGACGATCCACCGTCATCGCGATTACTGGCGGCATCCGCATGCCTTCGATCCCGATCGCTTTTCGGCGGAGCGTGAGTCGGAGCTGGTTCCCGGAACCTACCTGCCCTTCGGTCTCGGTCCGCGAACCTGCATCGGTGCCGGGTTTGCGACGCTCGAGGCGACGCTGATCCTTGCGCGACTGGTGTGTCGCTACGATCTGCAAGTGCATGATGCGGAGAAAGTGCGGCCGGTTGCGAAGCTGACCATTCGTCCGGATCGTCAGCTCATGTGCAGCGTGCACTTGCGGAAACCCTCATGACTCAGACTGTGCTGCTGACGCTTGGGCGTTTGCCGAAAGCGCTGGAGATCGCTCGCGCACTGCAGCGGGCGGGTGCACGCGTGCTGATTGCCGAGCCTTTTGCGCGTCATCTGAGTGCAGTGTCGCGTGCGGTCGAGCGCAGTTTCGTGGTGACGGCACCGGTGGTGGATCGCGCACGCTACCTCGCCGAACTGCGTGAGCTCGTGCAGCGCGAAGGGGTCGATCTCGTCGTGCCCGTCTCCGAAGAAATCCTGCACGTCGCTGATTTGCACGGCACGCTGCCCGCATCCTGCCGTCTGTATTCGATGTCGGCCGCTGCGGTGCGCACGGTCCATCACAAGGGACAGTTCGTCGAGATTTGTCGGGCGGCGGGTATTGACGCACCCGAGACCTACGCAGCCGACGATCCCGCGGCCGCCGCGCTCGCCGCGCGCAGCGACTACGTGATCAAGCCGGTCGCGGCCTGTTCGGGTCGGGGTGTGTTGTTCTTTGACCGCGGACAGCCCCTGCCAGCACGCGGCACCGCGGCGAGCACGACGGGCGGCCTCGAACAGCCCGCGATCGTGCAGCAACGCGTGCAGGGCGCCCTCGTCAGCAGTTTCAGTGTGGCACGACGCGGTGCCGTGCAAAGCACGGTGCTCTATCGTGGCGCGGTGATGCAAGGCACCGTCGCCGTGTGTTTCGAGCGCATCGAGATACCGCCGGCGGTCGAGCATTGGATCAGCCGATTCGTGGCGCACACCGACTTCGACGGCTTCATTTCCTTCGATCTGATCATTGATGCCGAGGGTCGAGCGCAGGGGATCGAGTGCAATCCGCGCGCTACGAGCGGTATCCATTTCGTGGATCCGCGCTACCTCGCGTCGGTGCTGCTCGCGCCCGAGCAAACAGCGGTCGCTGCGCTGCGTCCCGAGCGGCTCATGCAACAGTTTTTTCCCTGTCTCACCGAGACGCAGAAATCGATGTTCACGTCGCGTTTTGCGCACAATTTCCGTTGTCTGCGCGAGGCGCGCGAGGTGACTTGGGATGCTCGTGATCCTTGGCCGTTCATCGGTATGCCGTACACCGCCTGGAACATCATTGCCCTCGCGGCGCGCCAACGCATGACCTTTGGCGAAGTAGCCATGCTGGATTTCGCGACGGTTGCCGCGGCGCGATCGCCGGACGTACAGTGACGCGGTACGGGGGAGAAGTGATGAACACGGCAGAGGTGGGTAGCGCAGGCGTCGTGCGCGTGGCGGGGCGGGATCTGCTCGCGAGCGCCGCGGATCTGGCTGCCTGTCGTCGGGCGATCCGCGCCGGCTCCAAGACCTTCCATGCCGCCTCACTTTTGCTGCCACGCCGCATTCGCGGCTCGGCGCTGGCGCTGTATGCCTTCTGCCGCGAAGCGGACGACGCCATCGACGGATCGGCGCAACCGCTGCAAGCGCTGGCGGCGCTACAAATGCGGCTCGATCTGGCCTATGCCGGTGTGCCGCTCGATAACGCCGCGGATCGAGCACTTGCCGCAGTCGTCACTCAATTCGAAATTCCCCGCGAACTGCCGGGCGCCTTGCTCGAGGGCTTTGCTTGGGACGCCACGGGACGTGCCTACGAGACGCTGGCAGAGGTGAGAGCCTACGGCGTGCGGGTCGCGGGGACGGTCGGCGTGATGATGTCGCTCTTGATGGGAGTGCGCTCGCCGCAGGCGCTGGCGCGCGCCGCCGATCTCGGTGTGGCCATGCAGTTGTCGAACATCGCGCGCGACGTGGGCGAAGATGCGCGGACGGGACGGATTTATTTGCCGCGCGCTTGGCTGCGTGAAGCGGGGATCGACGCACAGGCGTGGTTGCGTGATCCGGTGTTCGAGCCACGTATCGGGGTGCTCGTCGATCGTCTGGTGAGCGAAGCAGAGAACCTCTATCGCCGTGCTGCCGCCGGTGTCGACGAATTGCCGGTGGAGTGTCGGCCCGCGATCCACGCAGCGCGGTTGATGTACTCGGAGATCGGTCGCGAGGTACAAAAGCGCGGCGGCGATTCGGTGAGTTCGCGCGCCGTGGTCTCGGCGCGACGCAAGATCATCCTTTTGGCCGAGGCATTGCTCGCCGCCTCGCGGCGCAATACGGTCCGCGAGACGCATCCCGTGCTGCCCGAGGCGCAATACTTGCTCGACGCGATCATCCACCATGATCGTGTGCGGGGCGTGGTCGGCGATCCGCTCGCCGGCGGCGGGCTCATCGAGCGGGAGTTTGCACGCGTGCTTGGCGTGTTCGAGCGACTCGAGCAGCGCGATCAGCCGAGTCTAAATCAGCCCAGTCTAAGATAGCGCGCGACGCGGTAGCCGCACGGGCAACAGCGCTTGCACCCAGCGCGCCGCAAAACGGCGCAGCGAGACGCTCTCGTGAAAAGCCGTCCAACGACGACCTTCGGTGGTCGTCTCGAGCAGCGAGCGCGCATAAAACGGTCCACTCTCGAGCGTATCGAGGAGTTGCGGCGCAGTTCCAGCGTCGCCGCGGGTCGCGCGCTCAATGCCCCATAACGTGCGCGGCAAAGCTTGCAGCGGCGGCGGCGGCAGTGTTTCCACGCGCCCGTCGGCGCCGATGCGCAGCGACAGCGAGCAGCCGCCTGCGCCACCGTGCCAGCGCGTGTCATAGAAAATTCGGCTGCAGTCCTCCGCCGAAGCGCGCGACCACTGCCAGCTGTCAAAGTCCTGCTCGAGCGGTGCGCTGCCCTCATTCGCATCGAGGTAAGCCGTGCCCTGCCAACGGCGCTGCGGTTCGCCGAAATCGACCTCGACGCGGCAGCGCGGCGAAATCGGCACCCAAAGGTGTCGGCCAGCGGCGTCGATCGGGTAGGGCGTCGCCAGCGTCATGGCGGGTTGCAGCACGATGCGCCCGCGCAGCCGCCGCGGCAGCGGCGACGTGATTTCATTGATGTTGATGACAAGGTGTGCGCCATCCCACTCGAGCGAGCTCGGACCGATGGCGAGTCGCGACGGTTTGCGGATCACATCGCGGCGGCCGCGCTCGGTCAGCGCCCAGCGACGGCCGCCTCGGCCATACAAGGCGATGTTCAGCGCCGAGTGTTCGAGAGGGTCGGTCGGACCGCGGCGCCGGGCTGCCGCATACCAAGGCGAGAACACGCAACCGAGCATGGCGATCATCGTCAAGCCGTATTCACCGCAGTCGCTCAGCGCATCGACGTACCACCACGCGTAGCTGTTCGGCGTCATCGCAGCGTCGAAATTCGGCCCGGTTTGACTCGCTATGGAGGTGTGTCTATATTGCATTACACCCTAGTGTGACAACGTAAATTGACGTTTGCCAGCCGGCAAAACGCTGTCCGCAGGTCTTCCGCCCGTGGAGGCGCCCATGGAAAGTGCATCCGGAATCGAAGCGGCACTCGAGACGGCAGTGGCCTCCTGTGACGAGCTCGGCTGTCCACCCCGGTTGGCTGCGGCACTGCGGTACGCCGTGTTTCCCGGGGGTGCGCGGGTGCGTCCGCGGCTTTGCCTCGCGATTGCCGCCGGCTGTGGTGATCCGCAGTCCCCGCTCGCCACGGCAACGGCCGCCTCCATCGAATTGCTGCACTGCGCGTCGCTCGTGCATGACGATCTGCCTTGTTTTGACGATGCGGCGATTCGCCGCAACCGTCCGTCCGTGCATCGCGCCTTCGATGAACGCATCGCATTGTTGGTCGGCGATGCGCTGATCGTGCTCGCCTTCCAGAATGTCGCGCGCGCCTTCATCCAGGCGCCCGATCGACTACCCGGCATCGTGCTGGCGCTCGCGCGCGCGGCCGGCGCGCCGGTCGGTATCGTGGCCGGGCAGGCTTGGGAATGCGAGGCCGCGACTCCGCTCGAAGAATATCGACGCCAGAAGACCGGCGCCTTGTTCGTGGCGGCGACGCTGGGCGGGGCGCTGTCGGCGGGCGCGGATCCCGCGCCATGGCGGCTGCTTGGCGAGCATCTCGGCGAGGCCTATCAAATTGCCGACGATGTCCGCGATGCGCTCGCCACCACGAGCGAGCTCGGCAAGCCCTGTGGTCGTGATGCGGATCTTGGCCGGCCGACCGCACTCGCCGAGCTCGGCGTGCAAGGCGCTGTCGAGCACTTTGATCGTCTGATCGCCTCGGCCACGGCGTCCATCCCGGATTGTCCCGGTGCGGAGTTTTTACGCGAGCTGGTCGATCTCGAGGCGCAGCGCCTGTTGCCGCCCTCGTTGCTGCAGCGCGCCGCCTGAGTCGAGCGAACACGGTGATGTGGCGCGACTGGCGCAATCGACTGCTGTCGAGTGCGCGCTTTCAAAGGCTTGCCGCGGCTTTTCCTTTGACACGCGGCTTGGCGCGCCGTGAGGCGCGCGAGCTCTTCGATATCGTGGCCGGATTCATTTACTCGCAAGTCACGCTCGCCTGCGTGCGTGCGGGCGTCCTGTCGCGTTTGGCGGCGGGCGCGGTGGATGAACGCGAATTGCAGGAAGTGCTGGCAATGCCGCAGGAGGCCGCACTCACGCTGCTGCGGGCAGCGGCGGCGCTGGAACTCATCGAGCCTTGCGAGCTTGCGGGTCGCCGCGCCTGGGCGCTCGGGCGGCGCGGTGCGGCCTTGCTCGGCAATCCGGGCGTGCTCGCCATGATCGAGCACCATGCCGTGCTGTACGCCGATCTTGCCGATCCGCTCGCCATGCTGCGTGCACCGCGCGGTGCGACCGCGCTCGCCCGGTACTGGCCCTACGCGAGTGCGACAGAGCCAGGTGCCGTGGCCAGCGAATCGACGCAGGACTACACCCGGCTCATGGCGGCATCGCAGGGTTTGGTTGCCGAAGAAATTCTCGACGCCTATGCGGTACGGGAGCATCAATGCGTGCTCGATGTGGGCGGGGGCGATGGCACTTTCCTGCGCGCGCTGGCGCGCCGCGCTCCGGCGGCTCGGCTCATGCTGTTTGATCTGCCCGGCGTCGCCGAACTCGCGCGGCAACGATTTGCGACGGCGGGCCTCAGCGAGCGGGTGGCGATCTTCGGTGGCGATTTTTCGCGTGACGCGCTGCCGCAGGGCGCCGATTTGATCACCTTCGTGCGCGTGCTGCATGACCATGACGATCCCCGGGTGGCCACGATGCTGCGCGCGGCGCACGCCGCGCTTGCCCCGGACGGTCGGCTGGTCGTCGCCGAGCCCTTGGCCGGAACGCCGGGGGCGCTGCGCATGGGCGATGCCTACTTCGGCATGTATCTCTGGGCGATGGGCAGCGGCCGTCCGCGCACCGCGGCCGAGCTTGCCGGCATGCTCGAGACCGCGGGTTTTCGGCGGGTGCAGCAACGCGCCACGCGCATTCCGCTGCAAACGAGTCTGCTCGTCGCCGAGCGCGGCCCTCGCTCGATGACGGAATTCACCTAGGTATAAAAAACGTCATTACAAGTTGACACTCTAAAGCGTAAGCGTAGACTGACATTTGGGAATACAGGCCGGAGGAGGCCTGGATGCGACAGGGATGGAACACTCTTGCCGTGGTGATCGGGGGCCCGGAGCGCTTGGCGCTGGACCGGCTTGCCCTGCAGAACCCTGCGGACGACGACGTGGTGGTCGCCGTCGAGTGGAGTGGTATCAGCACCGGCACCGAGCGATTGCTGTGGAGCGGTCGCATGCCGCATTTCCCGGGCATGGGCTATCCGCTGGTGCCCGGTTACGAGTCTGTCGGTCGAGTGATTGCCGTCGGTTGCGCAGTGAGTTCGGTTCGCGTCGGTGAGCGCGTGTTCGTGCCCGGCGCGCGCTGCTTCGGCGAGGTACGCGGCCTCTTTGGTGGTGCGGCTTCGCGTCTCGTGGTGCCGGCTGCGCGCGTAACGCGTGTCGATGAATCACTCGGCGAACACGCCGTATTGCTCGCGCTCGCTGCTACAGCCCGCCATGTGCTCGCTGCGCCTCATGCAGCGCCGCCTGATCTCATCGTCGGTCATGGCGTGCTCGGTCGCTTGCTGGCCCGCATCGTCATCGCCGAAGGCGCGCCGCCGCCCACGGTCTGGGAGCGCAATCCACAGCGCGCCGCCGGTGCAATCGGTTATCGGGTGTGCGCCCCCGAAGATGATTCGCGTCGCGACTATCGCTCGATCTGCGATGTGAGCGGCGATGCAAAGACTCTCGATGCGCTGATCGGTCGTCTGGCGCCGGGTGGCGAAATCGTGCTCGCCGGGTTCTATACCGAGCCGATGGCGTTCAACTTTGCGCCGGCCTTCATGCGCGAGGCCCGGATGCGCGTCGCCGCGGAGTGGAAAGACTCCGATCTCGCGGCGGTCATGAAATCTTTGGCCGACGGGCGTCTGTCGCTCGATGGCCTGATCACTCATCGCGAAGAGGCGCAAGCCGCCGATCGCGCCTATCGACAGGCTTTCGGGGACGCCGATTGCCTGAAGATGATTCTCGATTGGAGGCAGGCTGCATGACACCCCCGGGCGATACCGTGTCGATTCCCGTCGAGAAGCTCAAGCGCAGCCTGCGGGCCGAAGCCGCCGTCGAGCCGCCGAAGCCTTCCACCACACCGGCCACCAAGGAAACGCAGATCATCGCGATCTACGGCAAGGGTGGTATCGGCAAGAGCTTCACGCTCGCGAACCTCAGCTACATGATGGCGCAGCAGGGCAAGAAGGTCCTGCTGATCGGCTGCGATCCTAAGAGCGACACGACTTCGCTGCTCTTCGGCGGCCGCGCCTGTCCGACCATCATCGAAACCTCTTCAAAGAAAAAACTCGCCGGCGAGCAAGTCGAAATCGGCGATGTATGCTTCAAGCGCGATGGCGTGTTTGCCATGGAGCTCGGCGGCCCCGAGGTCGGTCGCGGCTGTGGTGGTCGCGGCATCATTCACGGCTTCGAGACGCTCGAGAAACTCGGCTTCCATGATTGGGGCTTCGATTACGTCCTACTCGATTTTTTAGGTGATGTGGTCTGCGGCGGCTTCGGACTGCCGATCGCCCGCGACATGTGCCAGAAGGTGATCGTGGTCGGCAGCAACGACCTGCAGTCGCTGTATGTCGCCAACAACGTGTGCTCGGCAGTCGAGTACTTCCGCAAATTGGGCGGCAATGTCGGCGTGGCGGGTCTCGTGATCAACAAGGACGACGGTACGGGCGAAGCAAAGGCTTTCGCGAAAGCCGCGGGTATCCCGGTGCTCGCGGCCATCCCCGCGCACGAAGACATCCGTCGCAAAAGCGCCAACTACGAAATCATCGGTCGGCCGGAGTCCGAGTGGGGTCCGCTCTTTGCCGAGCTCGGTCTCAATGTCGCCGAAGCGCCGCCGCAGCGCCCGAAACCGCTGACGCAGGACGAGCTGCTCGGACTCTTCAAGGGTGAGGCCGTGGGGCGCGGTTATCAGCTGCAGCCGGCGACATTCGAGGACATGTGCGGCACCTCGCAGATCCACAAACCCTCGCTCGAAGTGATCTACGACGCAGTCTGATGCCATGAACGCCCTCAACACCGAACTCGATAGCAGCACGGAGGTCGTCCACGACGGCGCCGGCGCGTCCTGTCACGGTGGTCGCGAGACGATGCGGGCGGCCGCTGCGGCCGCAGGCAAAAGCGAGACGCTGGCGCGTTATGCTAAGGATTATCCAGCCGGCCCACACGATCAGCCGCAGAGCATGTGCCCGGCATTTGGCAGCCTGCGTGTCGGTTTGCGCATGCGCCGCACGGCAACGATTCTGTCGGGTTCGGCCTGCTGCGTGTATGGCCTGACGTTCACGTCGCATTTCTATGGGGCACGCCGCACCGTCGGCTACGTGCCGTTCAACTCGGAAACGCTGGTCACGGGCAAACTCTTCGAGGATATCCGTGATGCCGTGCATGACCTCGCGGATCCGGCGCAGTACGACGCCATCGTCATCACCAATCTTTGCGTGCCGACGGCCTCTGGCGTACCGCTGCAACTGCTACCCAAAGAAATCAATGGTGTGCGCATCATCGGCATAGATGTGCCGGGTTTCGGTATTCCGACGCACGCCGAAGCAAAGGATGTCCTCGCCGGCGCCATGCTGCGCTATGCGCGTGGCGAGGCCGAAGCCGGTCCTGTGCAAGCGCCGCGCGCCGGCCGCAGCGGCAAGCCGACGATTTCACTGGTCGGGGAGATGTTCCCGGCGGACCCGATGGGCATCGGCGTGATGCTCGAACCGATGGGGCTTGCGGCGGGGCAGGTGGTACCGACTCGTGAGTGGCGCGAACTGTATGCCGCGCTCGATTGCGCGACAGTCGCGGCCATCCATCCTTTCTACACCAGCGTGTTTCGCGAGTTCGATGCGGCAGGGCGACCGATCGTCGGCTCCGCGCCCGTGGGTTACGAGGGTACCGCGACCTGGCTCGAGCGTATCGGCGCGGCCTGCAACGTATCGAACGACCTCATCGAGGCCGCCAAGCAGCGCGTGCTGCCGGCCATCCGCGGCGCTCTCGCCGCAGCACCGATCAAGGGTCGCATCACGCTCTCGGGCTATGAAGGCTCGGAGTTGTTGGTCGCGCGTTTGCTCATCGAGAGCGGCGCAGATCTTCGTTATGTGGGTACCGCCTGTCCGCGTACGCCGTTCTCCGAGCACGATCGCGAGTGGCTCGAGGCGCGGGGCGTGCATGTGCAGTTTCGCGCCTCGCTCGAACAGGATCTGGCGGCGTTGGCGGAGTTTCGGCCCGACCTCGCCATCGGCACTACGCCGGTGGTGCAAAAGGCAAAAGAAGCCGCCACGCCTGCGCTCTACTTCACCAATCTTATTTCGGCGCGGCCGCTGATGGGTCCCGCCGGGGCGGGTTCGCTCGCGCAACTCGTCAATACGGCGATCGGCGGCAAAAGCCGTTTCGACGAGATGAAAGAATTCTTTGGCGAGACTGGCAGTGGCGATCTCGCCGGCATCTGGACCGAAACGCCGCAGCCGAACACGCAGTTCCGCGAGACTTACCGTCGCAAGCTCGAAAAGCAGGCGAAGGCACGCAAGGCAGAGGAGATGCTCTGATGCTCGTGCTCGACCATGATCGCGCCGGTGGTTATTGGGGTTCGGTGTATGTGTTCACCGCCATCAAAGGCCTGCAGGTGATCATCGACGGTCCGGTGGGTTGCGAGAATCTGCCGGTCACCTCGGTGCTGCATTACACGGACGCCTTGCCGCCGCACGAATTGCCCGTGGTCGTTACCGGGCTCGCCGAAGAAGAGCTCGGTCAGCACGGCACCGAAGGCGCAATGAAGCGTGCCCATGCCGTGCTTGATCCGCATCTGCCGGCGGTGGTCGTGACTGGATCGATCGCCGAGATGATCGGTGGTGGCGTGACGCCCGAAGGCACCAACATCAAGCGATTCCTCCCGCGCACCATCGACGAAGACCAATGGCAGTGCGCGAATCGTGCGCTGTGGTGGCTGTGGACCGAGTTCGGTCCAAAGAAAGTGCCGGCCCGCGTACGCAAGAGCGGCGAGAAGCCGCGCGTCAATATCATCGGACCCTCTTACGGCAGCTTCAACATGCCTTCGGATCTCGCCGAGATCCGCCGCCTCGTCGAAGGCATCGGTGCCGAGATCAATCTCGTTTTCCCGCTCGGCAGTCACCTCGCCGATATTCCGCGACTCGCCGAGGCCGACGTCAATGTCTGCATGTACCGCGAGTTCGGTCGCATGCTCTGTGAGGGACTCGAGCGACCCTGGTTGCAGGCGCCGATTGGCTTGCACAGCACCACCAAGTTTTTACGCAAACTCGGCGAACTTCTCGGGCTCGATCCCGAGCCGTTCATCGAGCGCGAAAAACACACCACCATCAAGCCGCTTTGGGACCTGTGGCGCTCCGTCACCCAGGATTTCTTCGGCACTGCGAGTTTCGCCATCGTGGCGGGCGAAACCTACGCGCGTGGTGTGCGCCACTTCCTCGAATCCGAGCTCGGTCTGCCGTGCACGTTCTCGTTTGCGCGTCGGCCCGGTGTCAAGCCCGATAACGCGGCCGTACGTCAAGCGGTACGCGAGAAAACCCCCCTCGTGTTATTCGGTAGCTACAACGAGCGCATGTATCTGGCCGAGCTCGGACCTCGTGCAATGTACATCCCGGCGTCTTTTCCGGGAGCGATCATCCGGCGCCATACCGGTACGCCCTTCATGGGTTATACAGGCGCCACCTATCTCGTGCAGGAAGTTTGCAACGCGCTCTTCGATGCGCTGTTCAACATCCTGCCGCTCGGCACCGACCTCGACAAGGTCGATGCCACACCAGCACGCATCGGGCGCGAGGCCTGTCCTTGGGATGCCGAGGCGCTCGCGATGCTCGATGAAATGGTGGCCAACGAACCTTATTTGGTACGCATCTCTGCTGCAAAGAAAGTACGCGACCGTGTCGAACGCGACGCGCGCCTTGCAGGAGAGGAGCGTGTCACGGCGGCTCGCGTAGCACGTACGCGGGCGGAGCTCGCTGCAGGACGTGCGGCATGAAACGGAGTCTCATGCCAACGACACGAAGTCGTTCGAGGGGGAATGCATTGTCGGGCGGTTGCCACTTCGGTGGTGGCCGCAGGTTGCGACCCGGGTTGCAACCGACAGTCCCTGCCGCGCGGGAGTGCGTGGATAGCAACGTTGTGATGGAGGAAAAAACAAATGGCTGAAGGAAAAAGCATTTCGGGAGCCACACCGGATGAGGCACGTGCCATCAACCGGTTCTTCTGGATGAGCGCTTGGCTGTGGTTCGGAGTCACCGTACTCGCGCACTACCTGATCTGGAACTGGGTCCCCTGGTTCTGATCGCTCATCAATAGTTTTCAGGAGAAATTTTATGTGGCGAATTTGGATGGTTATGGATCCCCGCAAGGTGATCATCGTCGGCGGCATCGCCGTCGCCTCGATCGTGGCAACGAATCACTTCGTGCACCTGAGCACCAAGTATTCGTGCTGGCTCGATGGCAAGGGCAGTGGCAGCTGCCTGGTTGAGGCTCCGGCCGCAGCCAGCAACGTGCAGCACAACGCTCCGTTGCCGAACTGACCAAAAACGTGAACGGCGGCGAACCGGGTATCGATAGATGCCGGGTTCGTCGCCCGACACGAGCGGGTTGAAGGCATTCAAGGCGGGGTATCCCGCAGCGCTTGACGGGGAACAGTCATGGCAATGCTGAATTTCGAAAAAAAATATCGGATCAGAGGCGGAACTCTGGTCGGTGGCGATCTGTTCGATTTCTGGATAGGCGCCTTCTATGTGGGTTTCTTTGGTGTCACGGCGGCGTTCTTCGCGCTGCTCGGTACCGCTTTGCTGGTGTACGGTGCGGCCATCGGGCCGACCTGGAACCTCTGGCAAATCAGTATCGCGCCGCCTGACCTCAGCTATGGTCTCGGGCTTGCGCCACTGCATGACGGCGGTTTGTGGCAGATCGTGACGATCTGCGCGATCGGCGCTTTCGTGTCGTGGGCGCTGCGTGAGGTGGAGATCTGTCGCAAGCTCGGCATGGGCTTTCACGTGCCGGTGGCTTTCGGCAGCGCCATTCTCGCCTACGTGACATTGCAGGTCGTGCGTCCGGTGCTGCTCGGCGCCTGGGGTCATGCCTTTCCCTACGGCATCTACAGTCACCTCGACTGGGTGTCGAACGTGGCGTACCAGTATCTGCACTTTCACTACAACCCCGCGCACATGGTGGCGGTGACGTTCTTCTTCACGACGGTGCTGGCGCTAGCACTGCACGGCTCGCTCGTGCTGTCGGCGCTCAACCCGAAGAAGGGCGAAGTTGTGAAGGGAGCGGAGCACGAGAACACGTTCTTTCGCGACAACATCGGCTACTCGATCGGCACGCTCGGCATCCATCGCTTTGGCTTGCTGATCTCGATCAACGCCGGCGTCTGGAGCGCGATCTGCATCGTGATCAGCGGACCGTTCTGGACGCGTAGCTGGACCGACTGGTGGGCTTGGTGGCTCAACCTCCCGATCTGGAATTGAGGTGCGCACACATGGCTGAATATCAAAATATCTTCACGCGTGTGCAGGTCGCTGCACCGCACTATCCGGGTGTTCCCCACGATCCGCGCGGTGTTTGGGTGCGCGGCGTCAAGGCGAGCGCCAACTACTGGCTCGGCAAGATCGGCGATGCGCAGATCGGACCGTTCTATCTCGGCAGCACCGGGGTGGCGTCCATTCTTTGTTTCATCATCGCCTTCGAGATCGTCGGCCTCAACATGCTGGCTTCGGTGAACTGGAATCCCCTGCAGTTCGTCCGTCAGTTGTTCTGGCTCGCACTCGAACCACCGGCGCCGCAGTACGGTTTGCGTTTGCCGCCCCTGAAGGACGGCGGTTGGCACCTGATGGCGGGGTTCTTCCTCACCATGTCGGTGCTGCTGTGGTGGGTGCGCACCTACAATCTGGCGCGCAAGCTCAAGCTGGGTACCCATACGGCCTGGGCGTTCGCCTCGGCGATCTTTTTGTTTTTGGTGCTCGGCTTCATCCGCCCGGTACTGATGGGCAGTTGGTCGGAGGCTGTGCCTTACGGAATCTTCGCGCACCTTGACTGGACGGCGGCGTTCTCGCTGCGCTATGGGAATCTGCTCTACAACCCGTTCCACGCGTTGTCGATCGTGTTCCTGTATGGCTCTGTGCTGCTGTTTGCGATGCACGCCGGCACCATCATGGCGGTCAGTCGCTTTGGCGGCGAGCGCGAGGTGGAGCAGGTGCTTGATCGTGGCACGGCCTCGGAGCGTGCAGCACTTTTCTGGCGCTGGACCATGGGCTTCAACGCCACCATGGAATCCGTGCACCGTTGGGCTTGGTGGTTTGCCGTGCTCTGCACCCTCACGGGTGGCATTGGCATCCTGCTTACCGGCACCGTGGTCGACGATTGGTACCTGTGGGCGGTGAAGCACGGCGTGGCGCCGAGCTATCCCACCACCTTTGAACCGCTGCCTGATCCGGCACTCACTTCGGGAGCCGCACAATGAAAGTTCACATGCGATTGATCGCGGCACTCACTGTGCTCGGCATCCTCGCCGGCTGCGGTGAACGTCCGCCCATCGAAACGGAGCAACTGGGCTATCGCGGCACCGGCATGGAGCAGAACCGCAATCCGCGGCTGCTCGCGCAGGTCGTGGCTGCGAATCAGCCAGGCAAGATCGATCCGCCGGCGGATGCCAGCGGACCGCTCGCCAAGGACATCTACCAGAACGTGCAAGTGCTCTCCGATCTGTCGATCGGCGAGTTCACGCGCGTGATGCTGTCGATGACCGAGTGGGTTGCGCCAGCCGAAGAAAAGAACTGCACGTATTGCCACAACGGCGAGAACTACGCCGATGAGAGCAAGTACACCTATCAGGTGGCGCGCAGCATGCTGAAGATGACACGCGACATCAACAGCAACTGGAAGGACCACGTCAAAGATACGGGTGTGACTTGTCACACCTGTCATCGTGGCGGTCCCGTGCCGGCGTACGTCTGGTTCACGGATCCGGGTGCGGGTCGCGAGAATGCCTTCGTCGGCACTCGCGCCGGTCAAAACTCGGCGGTGACGGGGCTTGGCATCACGACCATCGGCCACTCGAGCCTGCCGTACGATCCATACTCGCCCTACCTGCTCGGCGATTCGCCGATCCGTGTGGAAGGTCCGACCGCGTTGCCGACCGGTAATCGCGCTTCGATCAAGCAGGCGGAGTGGACGTATTCGCTGATGGTGCACATGTCGAACTCGCTCGGCGTCAACTGCACGTACTGCCACAACACTCGTGCTTGGTCGAGCTGGGAGCAGAGTCGGCCGCAGCGTGCGGTCGCTTGGCACGGTATCCAGATGGCGCGCAATCTGAACAACGCCTATCTGGTACCGCTCACCGACGTGTTCCCGGCCAATCGCAAGGGGCCGCTTGGTGATGTGGCAAAGATCAATTGCCAGACCTGTCACCAGGGCGCCTACAAGCCGTACTTCGGCGAGAGCATGGCCAAAGAATATCCCGAATTGCAGGGACCGAAGGCGATGCCCGTCGTGGATCCGGCGGCGGCGACTGGCGATGCTGCTTCGGCAGCGGTACCGGTGACGCCTGCAGCCGCCCCCGTGGCTGCGCCCGCGCCGCCTGCCCCGTCGAAGGCTGCGCCCGCGGTCGCTCAGCGCACCGGCAATGTGGCGATCGCTTCGGTGACGTCGCCGCTCTCGGCGGGTGGCGGACGCTGATCCGTCGCGCGCCGGTGCGAGAGGCGATGGCGGTGAACGTATTGCTCGCCCAACCCCGCGGCTTTTGCGCGGGGGTGGCGCGGGCGATCGAAATCGCTGAACGTGCACTGGCCATGCACGGTGCGCCGGTGTACGTGTTCCACGAGATCGTCCACAACGGACATGTGGTGGGCGATCTTGCGGCGCGTGGCGCCATCTTCGTCGAAGATATCGCGGATATCCCGCAGGGTGCCGTCACCGTATTCAGCGCCCACGGCGTCTCCACCGCCGTCGTGGAAGCGGCTCGTGCACGCGACTTGAAGGTCATCGATGCCACCTGTCCGCTCGTGACCAAAGTTCATTTGCAGGCACAACGCTATTCGCAGCGCGGCTACACCATCGTGGTGGTCGGTCATGCGGGGCACGAAGAGGTCGAGGGCACGCGCGGTTCGGTTGCCGGGCCCGTGCATGTGGTCGGTACGCTCGAAGAAATCGCGGCGCTGCCGATGCGACGCGACGATCCGGTGGCTTATGTCACGCAGACCACGCTGTCGATGGACGATACGCGTGATCTCATCGCTGCACTCGAGCGGCGCTACCCGGAGATCGTGGGACCCGGGTTGGAAGACATCTGTTACGCGACCATGAATCGTCAGCGTGCCGTGCAACAGTTGGCGCGGCGTGTCGACCTTGTGATCGTGGTTGGCGCGCACAACAGCTCCAACTCGAATCGTCTGCAGGAAGTCGCTGCTGATCATGGTGTGCCCGCCTGGCTGGTCGAGGACGAGAGCGACGTACAGGCGATCTGGCTCGAGGGCGTGCGCGATGTCGGTGTGACCGCGGGCGCTTCCACCCCGGAGTATCTGGTGCGCAGGGTCTGCGAGCGCTTGGCAGAGTTCGGTGCCGGGACGGTGCGTGAGCTTCCGGGTCTCGCCGAGACGATCCGCTTTCGCTTGCCCGAAGAGCTGCGTCAGACCGCCTGAGGCGGTATCTTCGCTAGCCGAGTTGGCTGCGCGTCAGCAGTCGCAACACCCCGTTGAACATCGCATTGTCGCGCAGGCGCAAGGGACGCTTGCCGCGCGTACGCTGCGCCTCGAGCAGGGCGCAGTGTCGCGCGATGGCGTCAAAGATTCCGGGAACATCCAAACCCGCATCCTGCAGGCACTGTTCGCGGGTTCCGTGCTCGAGCAGTCGATCGGGTAGCCCGAGCCGCAACAGCGGAATCTCGAGGCCCTGCGAGGCGAGGAACTCGGCGACGGCAGAGCCGGCGCCACCCGCCACGGCGTTTTCTTCGAGGGTCACGAGCACGTCGTGCTGCCCGGCGAGTTCGAGGATCAGCGTTTCATCGAGCGGCTTGACGTAGCGCATATTGGCGACGCTGGCATCGATGATGTCGGCGACCTCATGCGCGGTGTCGGCAATGGTGCCGAAGGCGAGCAAGGCGATACCGGATCCACGGCGCAGCAGCTCACCGCGGCCGACGGGCAGTGCGCGGGGCAGCGGCTGGTCGGCCGCCGAAAGCCCGCGGGCTGCGGTGCGCGGGTAGCGCAAGGCGCAGGGGCTGCCGAGTTCGACGGCTGTACGCAGCATGGCGCGGAGCTCGGCGCCGCTCGCCGGGGTCATGAGGGTGAGATTCGGCACGCAGCGCAGATAACTCAGATCGAGACTGCCGTTATGGGTTGCGCCATCGGGACCCACGAGCCCGGCGCGATCGATGGCAAAGGTCACCGGCAGACCCTGCAGACAGACATCGTGCACGAGCTGATCGAAGGCGCGCTGCAGAAAGGTCGAATAGATCGCGACGATCGGCCGCAAGCCCTGCGTGGCGAGACCCGCCGCGAACGTCACCGCATGCTGCTCGGCGATGCCGACATCGTGATAGCGCTCAGGAAATTGCCTCGCAAACGCAACCAGGCCTGAGCCTTCGCGCATCGCGGGCGTGACGACCGTGACGCGCGGATCCTCGGCGGCGAGATCGCAGACGCTGTCACCAAAGACTTGCGTATAGGTGATCGGCGCGGCCTTGCCTGCGGTGATGCCGGTGGCAAGATTGAACGGCGTGACGCCGTGATATTTGATCGGATCGGCTTCGGCGGCCTCATAGCCCTTGCCCTTCACGGTGACTACATGCAGCAGCCGGGGGCCCGGTTGATCCCGCACCGCCTGCAGCGCTGCGAGCAGCGCGTCGAGATCATGGCCGTCGACCGGGCCGTGATAGCTGAAGCCGAGCGCGGCGAAGAAACCGCGGGCGTCTTCGACCGGGGCACGACCCTGGCTCGTCAAGCGCTGCGACAACGCGCCAACGTTCTCGGAAATCGACATGCCATTGTCGTTCAGCACAACCACCAGATCGGCACCGATGCCGCCGGCATGATCGAGGGCTTCGAAAGCGAGACCTGCGGTGAATGCGCCATCGCCGATCACGGCGACGGCCCGCTTGCGCAGTCCTTGCTGCTTCGCGGCGCAAGCCATGCCAAGGGCTGCACTGATCGAAGTGCTCGAGTGACCCGCGCCGAAGGCATCGAAACGACTCTCGTCGCGCTTCAGGAATCCCGAGATGCCCGAGCGTTTGCGGATACCGCGCAAGGCATCGCGTCGACCGGTAAGGATCTTGTGCGGATAGCACTGGTGACCGACATCCCAGACGAGCTCATCGTGCGGCGTGTCGAGGCAATAGTGCAGGGCGATCGACAATTCCACGGTGCCGAGGCCTGAGGCAAGGTGTCCGCCCGAGTCAGCGACCGACTCGAGCAAAAAATTCCGTAATTCTTCGGCAAGCGGCTCCAGCGCTTCGACAGGCAGTACGCGTAACTGCGCCGGCTCATCGATGCCGGCGAGCAGGGAATGGCGGGTCGGTGATCTCATGAAGACTCCCGGGGAACGTGCATGCAGTCAGGACGAAGAGCGCCGGTTGGCGAGACTCCAGCGCCACAAGGCTTCGGCGGGCACTGGCAGGATCATCAGCAGGTGTTCGAGGGTGGCCAGCGCCGCGAGCGTGCCCAAAATGGTGGCGGCCGCGGCGCCGTGCGCCGACTCGGCGGCGAGGGCCACGTTGCCGAAGTGGATGCTGAGCAGCACGCCGAGCAGCAAGGACACGGGCATCAGCGGGTTCATGCGACGCTGGCGCATGAAATCGAGCAAATGTTGCAGGTGCGGCGGGAAAAAGCCTTCGCCGAGGTTGCGCACGCCGAGAAAAAGATTGAGTTTCGCGCTGCTGCGCATCAACCACAGCAGCAACAGCACCGAGAGCGCCAGATCGTTGGCGCCGCCCACCGTGGTGATCGCGACGACCAGCACGGTGGCTATGATCAGCAGCTCATGCCAAAGAATGGCGGCAAGTGCGGCGGCGGCACGGGCAAAGAAACCCTGCGACACGAGGCGCGTCGAGCCGTCGCTGCGGCGCGCGGCGAGACCGGTGACTCTGCCGGTCAGAAAGGTGACTTCGATCCAGCTCCATACGGCAAGTGCCGCAAGCAGCGCAGTCATCGCCGAGTTGCCGGTGGTCACATCGCGCAACATCACGATCGCCGCGAGGCCGCCAAGACCGATCAAGGAAAAAACCTGCAGTAGTCCTCGATAACGCTGCGGATGACCCACGATCATGCGCGCGATCACCGCCGTCGAGCCCCACCACAAGAGCAGGGTGAGCAACAGCGGGGCGACATGGGCCTGCCAGCTCATGCGCGGCGCCCGAAGCGACGGTCAGCGCGGGGTCGAAGACGCATGCGTCTCGCCCTGTTGCCAGATGTTGGCGAAGGTCCGTGCGTTGTCGCTACCGAAGACATCGAGGTTGATCGATGTGCCGGTGGCGGTATCGGTGATCAGCAGCCGTCCGTCGCGCAGACGGGAAAGACGATACGGCGCATCAGGATCGCTACCGGTGAGTTTGCGACCACGGGAGAGGCCGCGCATCACGCCGGTGACGAAACCGGCCTTGTCGGCGTTGATCGTCTCGAGGCGGGTGCCATCGGCAAGGATCGGCATGACCGCGCCATCTTCGAGAGTACGCAGGCGGACCTCATGGCTCGAAACGATGATCGCCGTATCGTCGATGCCGGTTTGCGGCAGATCATCGCCCAAAGCCACGAGAGCTATCGCGGCAAGCACCAGCAAGCCTGCCGACAGCAGCAAGGGCCGCGGCAGATCCTGAGTGTGCTCGCCGCCCGTCAAGTCGACGCTCCCACGGCACGCCCCAGCGTATCGGCAACTTGCCGCGCATCGGGCAGATTGCGCAGTGTCGGCTGTGGTCGCGTGATGTGCCACGAACGCACATGCGGCCAGAGCCAAAGATAAGACACGCGCTGGTCACGCACGGTTTGCAAGGCGATGTCGCCCGTGCCGTCGGCGCGCATGCGCAGATTGGCCGACTCGATCGCCTTGAACGGCAGGTTGATCGTGCTCTCGAGCGCGACGCCCTGACGGATCACCACCCGACGATTGGTGATGGTATACACCGTGGCGCGTGCTGCGAGTGCAGCGATCCCGGTAACGATCGCCAAACAGACTGCGGAGAAAGCGGCAGGACCCACGCAACCCTGGAGCGCCTCGCCGAGCGTGCTGCCGTTCCACAGTAGCCAAGAAGCGCGCGCCATCACGATCGCCGCGAAATACATGGTGAGCTGTCTGACCCGATAAGCATCGAGAGCGAGGGAGCGCCACGAGGGCGCCCCCTGCCACAGTATCCGCTCGCCGGGCGGCAGCATCGCCGGCAGACCGCGGACCGGCTCGCTGTCGTACTCGCTGTATGTGGCGCGCATCACCATGGCGTCAGATCAGCGATTCGCTGCGAGAGGGGACGGCATAGAGGTGACCGCTCGCGTAGTACGCGCAAATGCGATCTTCCTCGAGCTTGGTGATCTGCTCGTTGCTCGCGATCCCCGGAACGCTCGCAAATTGCGCCGCCGTGATCGAGACCACTTTGACCTTGCGATTCGCCGCATCGTAGCGCACGAAGCCCGAAGGCAGCAGCACGTTGCGAGCGCCGCCGGCGAGCTTCACTTCGAGATAGCGAATTTGCGGCTCGGCGCGATCGACCCAAAGTTCGACTACTTCGCCCGCAGCGGCACCGTCTAGTCCGCACACCGTCATGCCGCGCGGATCTGGATCGCGTGCTTCGACGCTCCAGCCGGCCGCGAGCCGCATCGGCACGATCATCGCGGAGCCGTCGATCATGCGCTCGGGGACATTGGCGCGTTCGGCATAGGCCGCCGGACCCACGCCATCGGTCATGGGGTTGCCGGTCGGCTCGAGTGGTGCACCAACATCCGGTCCGTAACGGTCATCGGAACCGAGCTGACGCGCGGCGATCGGCCGGCGATCGGCGCGCGCCGGATCCGGCACGGACACGCTGCTGCCATCGGCGAGCAGGAAGGTCTTGGGGCAGGGGACGCCGGGCAGACCTTCGACGGTCTCGGGATTACCCTGACGATCGACGCGATGCGTGTCGAGCGGATAACCCTCGCGCTTATCCTCGCGGTGCAGATACCAAATCAGACCAGCAAAGAAAACCCAGAAACCGTAGAGCGCAATTTGCGCGGTATCCGTGTATTCGAGAAAGCTCATGTCATCGTCCTCCTTGAAGCCTCAATCAACCTCGAACAAGAAATCAGCTCAAAAATATCCACGTCTCAAGTCACGTCTCAGCCGGGTAATTCCGCCAGCCCCAGGCGAGGTCCCTCGGTGGACGCCGTGTCGCGTGCGCGCAAGCGGGCGAGCGGACCGACCGCCACCAGCGCCGCGAACAGCAGCGCAATTTCCAGGTGATAGACGAATAGATAACCCGTGGCCGGCGATTCCAGCGCCACACCGAGAGCGCCGCTCGTCGCGAGATCGCCGATGATGTTGGCCGCCGCACCGCCGCCCGCGATCGCGAGTCCTGCCGCCGTCGCCTGAACGGCACCCCAGGCACCGAGCGCAAGTCCGTTGTCGTTCTTGCTGAGTGCCATGGCCGCGAGCAGCGTGCCGACCGAGAACAGCCCGCCGCCAAAACCGATTAACACGGCGCCGAATCGGAACAAGCCCGCCGAGCCGACGGGCTCGGCGAACACCACTGCAGCAAACGCGAACACACCGACCAGCGCGCCGATGGCGGCGACCCGCAGCGGATCGGCGCCGCGCCGCAGGCCGCGCGCAGACAGCCAGAAAGCTACCAATGCACCGCCCGCAGAAAGGGCGGTGAGTAGACTCGTTGCGCCCACCGGCATCTGCAGGATCTGCCCACCGTAAGGTTCGAGCAGCACATCTTGCATGCTGAACGCCGCGGTGCCGAAGCCCACGGTGGCGAGCAAGCGGCGCGTTTGCGGCGGTGCGGTGAACTTTCGCCACGCGAGCGAGAAGCGCTCTTCAGACGGCGGCTCCTGCAAGCGCGCCGTGTTGCGCGGTTCCTGTTTCCACAAGGCGATTACGTTGAGCGCGAGCGTGACGACGGCGGCGCCCTGAATGGTTTGGATCAGCCGCAACGGTGAGAACTCGCCGCTCAACAACCAACCAAAAGCAGCCGAGCCGCCCACCATGCCGAGCAGCAGCATCACGTACATCAAAGCAACCACGCGCGGACGAGACTCGCGCGGAGCGAGATCAGTCGCGAGCGCGAGCCCTGCGGTCTGCGTCGAGTGCAGACCGGCGCCCACCAGCAGGAAGGCGAGGGCGGCCCCAATCTGTCCGACTTCTACGGATCCGCGACCTTCGCCGCTCAGTACGAGCAGGGCGAACGGCATGATGCCGAGACCGCCGTACTGCAAGAGCGTGCCGAACCAGATGTAGGGGACCCGACGCCAGCCGAGCACCGAGCGGTGCTGGTCCGAGTGATAGCCCATGAAGGCGCGGAACGGCGCGAACAGCAGCGGCAGCGCGATCATTGCCGACACGAGCCACGCGGGCACGTTGAGTTCGACGATCATCACGCGATTGAGCGTGCCGTTGAGCAGTGCGAGCGCCATGCCGACCGACACCTGGAAAAGCGACAGGCGCAGCAGACGCTGCAGCGGCAGCCCCGGGCTCGCCGCATCGGCGAACGGCAAAAACCGCGAGTCGATGACGAAGCGGGGTCGTGCGCTCATGCATCGACCATCCGCGTGGACTCCAGCGGCAACTCGGCGCCAGTGCGTGCTTGCTGCGCTGCAGCGCTCGTCTTGCGCGCGAGGCGCAGCTTGTAGAAAAACTGCGCGGCGTTGATGACGTATGCGGCATAAGCAATCAGCGCGAGCCACATCTGCTCGTGCAGCGTGAGCGCATCCGTCAAAAACGCGTAGAGATAAGCCGTGTGCAAGGCGATGACGGCCATGCTGACCACGTCTTCCCAGAAAAAGCTCGGCGCGAACAGCCACACACCGAAAACTTTCTTTTCCCAGATCGCGCCGGTGACCATGATGGCGTATAGGAAGCCGGTCTTGATGATCACCGAGATCGTCGCGGCCTCGGCACCGACACCGCTCTGCAGGAAGCGCAGCACCAACCAAAGACTGATCAGACAGGCGAGCAGTTGCAAGGGCGCAAGTACCCCCTGAACAATCGTCCAAGGGGAGCGGTCCCGCCGGATCCTCTCCTCGGGGGTGTAAAGCGCACGGCCTGCGGGGGCCGACGATGATGCGGACATGGGCGTGCTCGCGCCATTAATAGAAGAATCGCCCCGAATCTATGCAAGGGTGGGCAGTATGTCAATCAGAGTTTACGTCTAAAGAAATTGACAGGTAGCCAACCGGGGCTAATATGTGCGAAGGTGCGACGCAATGAAGGGTTGACGTCAGGAATAAGACCCTTCTCTAGGCACATGGAAGTCGTCGCGCGAGGGGCCTTTTCGAGGTGTCGGCCAGAAGCCGCACCGAAGGCCGAGGTGGGCTCGATGACGGATTCCTACAACTCTTCTTACTCTCCCGCGCAGCGGGATGGCGCCGACGGTCAGTCGGCACTGCTGCGTATCATCGAAGGCGAGGTCATCCCGCGCCTGATCCTCGCCCATCGCGGGGTGATCGCCGATGGCAATCGCTGCGATGACGTCACCAGCCCCTTGCGTCCGGGCTCCGGCGAGATCACTGAACTCGCAGTCATCGTGCTGCGCGGCAACAAGGCCGAAGCGCTCGCCTACTTGCGGGGTCTGCAGACGCTCGGCATGAGCACCGAAACCATCTATCTCGACTTGCTCGCGCCCGTGGCGCGGCATTTCGGTGTGCTGTGGGAAACCGAGCGCAGCGATTTTGTCGAAGTGACACTTGGTTTGCAGCGCCTGCAGGACCTCGCCCATCAACTGAGCAACGCCAACGGCGAAGCCGGTGTATCGAGCGCCAAGGCGGGTCGGCGTGCCTTGTTCGTGGCGCTGCCCGGCGAGCAACACGTCTTCGGTACACAACTCGTCGGCGAATTTCTGCGGCGCGCCGGATGGGATGTCTGGGATGCGCCTGGGGCAAACGAGGCCGATATACTGTCGCTCGCCCGAGGGGAATGGTTTGCATTGATCGGCTTTTCGATCAGCACGGCCGCGCAGTTGGATTCGCTCGCGGCCTTGGTGCGCAAGGTTCGCCGAATGTCGATCAACCGCGATGTCCGCATCATGGCAGGGGGGCTGCCATTCGCGGGACATCCGGAGCGTGTGGCGAAAGTCGGTGCAGATGCAACGGCGCTGGATGGTAAGGATGCCGTCAAGCAGGCGGAGCACTTGCTGGAGTTGCTCGGACGCAGGAACTGACACGGTCGACAAGTGAAGAATTTCAAGGCGCCAAGGAAGGCCCTGACCGGACTCGATGCCGAGACGGTCGCTGGGTTGGTCGTTGCATCAGCCGACGTAGCACTCGTGCTGGACCGTCGCGGCATCATCCGCGATCTGGCAATCCCCAATCGTGATTTGCAGGACGAGCTCGCCACCGACTGGTTGGGCATGGCGTTTGCCGAGGTGGTCACTGAGGACAGCCGCCCCAAGATCGAGCTGCTGATCGGTGATGTGTCGGCGGGGCAAGTGCGAGCGCGACAGGTCAACCATCCATTGCCCGATGGTCGTACGGTGCCGATTGTTTACACGCTCTCGCCGCTCAACGGTGAGGGGCGTTGCCTCGCGCAAGGCCGCGACTTGCGTGCCATCGCCGCTTTGCAGCAGCGCCTGATCGAGACCGAGCAGACGCTCGAGCGCGATTACACCAAGCTGCGCCTTGCCGAGACCCGTTATCGCTTGTTACTGCAATCGATCGGCGATGCGGTGGTCACCATTGATGCCGCGACGCACAAGGTCATTGAGCTCAATCCGGCCGCGGCGCGTCTCTTTGGCGGTGACCCCAAGCGGCTCGTGGGTAAGTCGTTCACCGATGGCTTCGGCGCTTCTTCGGCGCGGGCGGTCGGTGAGTGGTTGACCGGTTTGCGCACGGCCGGACGCGCCGAGGCGCTGCGGGTGCGGCCGCTCGATACAACCCGGGATTACCGTCTGAACGGCATTCTTTTCCGTCACGAGAACGCCTCGCATGTCTTGCTGCGTCTGGAACCGCTCGGCGAGGTGGCGACGCGCGGTGTGCTCACCACACCGATGTCGCTTGCGGATGTCGCGCAGCAGCTTCCCGATGCAATTGTGGTGACCGGGACGGACGGTCGTATCACCACGACCAATCGTGCCTTTCTCGATCTTGTGCAACTGGCCACTGACGAGCAGGTTCGCAACGAATCGCTGGAACGCTGGCTGGGTCGACCGGGTGTCGATCTCGGGGTGCTGGTAGCCAACCTCAAACAACACGGCACGGTGCGCCTATTCGCGACCACGCTGCGCGGTGAGTACGGCGCGGTCACCGACGTTGAAATTTCTGCCGTGGCGATCAACGAGGGTGGTGCGGCCTGCCTCGGCTTCTCGATCCGTAACGTCGATCGACGACGGCCGAGCGACTCGCGACCGGGTCGTGAGCTGCCACGCTCGGTGGAACAGCTGACCGAATTGGTCGGGCGCGTGTCACTGAGAGAGCTGGTGCGCGAGACGACCGACGTCATCGAGCGGCTCTGCATCGAGGCGGCGCTCGAGCTGACCCGTGACAACCGCGCTTCGGCGGCCGAAATGCTCGGTCTGTCGCGACAGAGTCTGTACGTGAAGCTGCGCCGCTACGGTCTCGGCGACCTCGACGCCAACGTCGCCGACTGACGGACGGCGCCATCCGGATTTTCCGAGTGTAATCTTCGATTGACACTCGCAAGTGTCATGGCTATTTTGCAGTCATGGCACGGCCGGCAAGCAGGCTAATGATCGAGCGGCGACCCGCATGGCCCGCCATGCTCGAGTTGCTGAAGCCGGTCACCTGGTTTCCGCCCATGTGGGCCTTCATTTGCGGTATCGTGTCCTCCGGAGCCTCCGCCGAGGATCAGTGGGGGCTGATCATCGCCGGCGTGCTGCTCGCTGGACCACTCATCTGCGGCACCAGCCAGGCGGTCAATGATTGGTTTGACCGGCATGTCGATGCCATCAACGAGCCGCGCCGACCCATCCCATCGGGACGCATGCCTGGGCAGTGGGGGCTCTACATCGCCGTGGTCTGGACCTTTGTCTCGCTGGCCGTTGCGGCAATGCTTAGCAAATGGGTCTTCGCGGCGTCCGCGCTCGGCATGGCGCTCGCCTGGGCCTACAGCGCACCGCCATTTCGACTCAAGAAAAACGGCTGGTGGGGCAACTCTGCGGTTGCGCTTTGCTACGAGGGCGTGCCTTGGTTGACGGCGGTCGTGGTGATGACCGCAGGCGCCCTGCCGCGCGCCGAGATCGTCGTCCTTGCGCTGGTCTACAGCGTGGGCGCCCACGGCATCATGACGCTCAATGATTTCAAGTCCGTGCAGGGCGATCGGCGCATGGGCGTCGGTTCTTTGCCGGTGCAGCTCGGTGTCGATGTGGCCGCACGCGTTGCCTGCGGGGTGATGGTGATCGCCCAAATCGCAGTCGCCGGTCTGCTGTTTCTTTGGGACCGTCCCGTGCACGCCGGTGTCATCACCGTCTTGCTCATCGGTCAGATGATGATGATGCAGCGTTTGCTGCGACGGCCCGCCGAACTCGACGTTTGGTACAACGCGCTCGGCGTGCCGCTCTACGTACTCGGCATGATGGTCAGTGCGCTGGCCATCCGCTCGCTTCCCTGACAGGCCGCCCCGCCGGCTGGAGACCCGGATAATGCGAACGCGCAGCAACGACGGCAAAGAGCTCGGCTGGGGCGGGGTATTCCGCCTCGGGCTCGTGCAGGCGGCGATCGGTGCGGTGGTGGTGATCACCACCTCGACGCTCAACCGGGTGCTCGTGGTCGAACTCGCGCTGCCGGCGATGTTGCCGGGCATTCTCGTGGCGCTGCATTATTTTGTGCAGGTACTGCGCCCGCGGTTCGGCTACGGCAGTGACGTCGGTGGACGTCGCGCGCCGTGGATCATCGGCGGCATGGCGGTGCTCGGGCTCGGCGCAGTCGGTGCGACACTCGCCACGGTACTCATGGCGACGCAATTATGGCTGGGGATCGCTTTTGCGGTGCTGGCCTTCATCGCGGTCGGTCTCGGCGTCGGCGCCTGCGGCACGACGCTGCTCGTGCTCATGTCGACGCGCGTCGCCAAAGGGCGGCTCGCCGCTGCCGCTACAGTGACCTGGGTGATGATGATCATGGGCTTCATCATCACCACGGTGATCGCGGGCCGCATGCTCGAGCCGTTTTCATTGACACGACTCATCGAGGTGACTGCAAGCGTGGCCGCGGCCGCGTTCATCGTCACCTGTGCGGCGGTTTACGGGATCGAGCGCGAGACGGCGGCTCCATCCGCGGATCCGGCGGCCTCTGTGGCGGATTCGGGCACTAGCATCGCGAGCGTCACTGATGGCAATCCCGGTTTCCTTGCCGCGGTCCGCGAAGTATGGGGTGAGTCGCACTCGCGTCGTCTCGCGAGCTTCGTGTTCGTCTCGATGCTCGCCTACAGCGCGCAGGATCTCATTCTCGAGCCCTTCGCGGGCGCCGTGTTCGGCATGACGCCAGGTCAGTCGACGCAACTCTCCGGCATGATGAGCGGCGGCACGCTCGCCGGCATGATCGTGGTCGCGCTCGTCTGCACGGTCGGTGCGCGGGCTCGTCTGGGTGCTCTGCGGGTCTGGACTATCGGCGGTTGCGTGGCTTCAGCGCTGATGCTGATGACGCTCGCGATTGCGGGTTTCGTCGGCCCGGCGTGGCCGCTGACGCCGACCGTGTTCCTGCTCGGTGTGGCCAACGGCGCCTATGCGGTGGCGGCGATCGGTTCGATGATGGGTTTGGTGGGCCGCGGTCGTGAGCGTCGCGAGGGCACGCGCATGGGACTGTGGGGCGCTGCGCAGGCCGTGGCGTTCGGCATCGGCGGCATCGCAGCCACCGGCGCCATCGATCTTGCGCGCGTGTTCACAGATTCCTTGCCCGCCGCATACGGGTCGGTCTTCGTGGCCGAGGCGGCGCTGTTCGTGTTGGCGACGGCCTATGCCGTGCGCCTCAGTCGCGAGGACACGCAGTCGCAGGTGGACGTGGATCTCGAGCGGGCCTCTGCGGCCTACGTCGCTGGGGCAGGGAGGGGTTGAACATGAACACCGTGTCGCAAAACGAATTAATCAAAGAATTCGATGTCGTGGTGGTAGGTGGCGGACCCGCTGGGGCTACTGCAGCCAATGATCTGGCGAATGCCGGCTGGCGCGTATTGTTGCTCGATCGCGCTGGGCGCATCAAACCCTGTGGTGGCGCGATCCCGCCAAAACTGATCGAAGAATTCGCGATCCCCGATGAGTTGCTGGTCGCGCGCATCACCTCCGCGCGCATGGTGTCGCCGTCAGCGCGCGCCGTGGACATGCCCATCGACGGTGGCTTCGTCGGCATGGTCGATCGCGAGGTGTTCGATGAGTGGTTGCGCGAGCGGGCGCGACGCTCCGGAGCACTGCGGGTCGACGGCCGCTTCACGCGTGTCGAGCGCGATGCCGAGGGTGATGCCATCGTCCATTTCGAGGAATCCGTGACCGGAGAGGTGCGCGAGGTAAGGGCGCGCCTGGTGCTCGGCGCCGACGGCGCGCGCTCCGAAGTCGCTCGGCAATGCATCGCGGGCGGTCGCGAGACGCCCTTTGTCTACGCCTATCACGAGATCCTGCGCACACCGCCCGAGCGCCCGACGGATTACGACGGTACGCGTTGCGACGTGTATTACCGTGGTGAGCTGTCACCGGATTTCTATGCTTGGGTATTCCCGCACGGCGAGACGATCAGCGCGGGTGCAGGCACGGCGTACAAGGGTTTTTCGATTCGCCACGCCGTCAAAGGTTTGCGCGAGGTCGCAGGGCTCGCGGGCGCCGAAGTGCTGCGCCGCGAAGGGGCCCCGATTCCGCTCAAGCCCCTGCGTCGCTGGGACAATGGTCGCGACGTACTCGTGACTGGCGATGCGGCCGGCGTGGTCGCGCCAGCCTCGGGCGAGGGTATCTATTACGCGATGGCTTGTGGCCGAATGGCCGCACGGGCGCTCGACAAGTGTCTCGTCACCGGCAACGCTCACGCGCTGCGCGAAGCGCGTGCGACATTCATGCGCGACCACGGTCGCGTGTTCTGGGTGCTGGGTTTGCTGCAGCGGTTTTGGTACGTCAATGACCAGCGCCGCGAGCGCTTCGTGAAGATGTGTCGCGATCCTGATGTGCAGCGGCTGACCTGGGAGTCCTACATGCACAAAAAACTCGTGCGCAAGAGTCCGATGGCGCACGTGCGCGTGTTCTTCAAAGATCTCGCCCACCTGCTCGGCATCGCCAAGGCGGCCTGAGCCGCAGGCATCACTGCCGCGTGACCGATCTGCTTGCGACGGGTTTCGCCGAGGGCCGCATTCCGCAGCTCATTGCGCTGTTGGTGATCGGCGAAGCACTGCTGCTCCTGTGGTTGTGGCGCTCGCGCGGTATCGGTATCGCGCCGCGCGCACTGCTCGGCAGCCTTGCCTCGGGCGCTTTGCTGATGCTGACGATCGCTGCAGCCTTGCGGGATGCGCCGTGGTGGGATGTGGCGATCCTGCTGCTGTTATCGTTGATTGCACATCTTGCGGATTTGGCGCTACGCTGGCGCTCATGACCGACGATGGGCTCGTGCCGCAACGCTGGCACGACTATTCGCCAAGCGAACACGCCACCTGGGATCTGCTCTACGAGCGACGGAGTCAGGTGTTGCAGGGGCGCGCCGCACCTGAGGTGATCGAGGGCATGCGTTTGCTGCAACTCGGCAAGCGCGGCATTCCGGACTTCGAAAACCTCTCCGAAGCGCTGCGTGCGCGCACGGGCTGGCGGGTCAAGGCCGTCCCCGGCCTTGTGCCGGAAGAGGTGTTCTTCCGTCATCTCGCCGAGCGCACCTTTGTCGCCGGGCGTTTCATCAGGCGACCCGATCAGCTCGATTATTTGCAGGAACCGGATGTCTTTCACGACGTGTTCGGGCATGTACCGCTGCTGACCAATCCGGTGTTCGCCGACTACATGCAGGCTTACGGCGAGGGTGGGCTGCGCAGCCTTGGCTTCGGTAGCCTCGAGAAGCTGGCGCGGCTTTACTGGTACACGGTCGAGTTCGGATTGGTCGAGACGCCCGCGGGTCTGCGGATCTATGGCGCAGGCATCACCTCGAGCTTTGCCGAAACGCGCTACGCCCTCGAAGACCCGCGGCAAAACCGGCTCGGCTTCCAACGCGCGCGCGTCTTGCAGACTCGATATCGCATCGACGATTTTCAGCAGACCTATTTCGTGATCACGAGCTTCGAGTCCTTGCTGCGCGAGACGCTACAAACCGACTTCGCCCCGCTCTACCGTGCACTGCAGGGGGCAGTCGAGCACGAACCTGCGGCGGTGTTGGCTACCGATCGAGTGATCACACGCGGCATTGCCGCAGCGTCAGGTTGCGCGTCAATTATTCCTGCGGCGCGTGATTCCTGCAGAACAGATTAGCGAGCGACGCTCGCCAGCTTGCCGCGAAGCGCCTCGGTCCATTCACGCAGTTTTGCGGGCAGCTTGCGCGCCGGTGCAAGCTGCGGATCGAGCGGCGCAAACGGCATCAACAGCATCAGCACGCCATAGAGCAGCAGTGCGGCGCCGCCGGTGAAAAAAAGCAGCGCTGCGGCAATCACCCGCAGTAGCGTCACCTCGACTCGCAAGTGTCTGGCGAGTCCGAGGCAGACGCCGCTCACCCACGCGCCTTGGCTGATCTGCTGCAGCGACACACGAGTGGGCGCATCGGTGTTTTCTTTGCTGCCAACCTGGTCCGCCGAAGGCGCCCGTACGGGTCCGATTTCCTCGAGCGCGGGTAGCAGCTCCTGCAGTGTGATCACGCTCGCCTGCGGAGGCTGTCGACGTCGGCACTGGTCGGCTACGGCTTGCTCGAGGTCGAGCAGGATTTCGTCGCGATCGGGATCGTCCGCCAGCGCGGCTGCCGATTCGGCGAGGTAGGTCTCGAGGCGCGCGTAGGCGTCCTCCTCGATGGGGTAGGGGTTGCGGTTGAGACTGGCGTGAATGACGCGTTGCATGCGGATCTCCGGTGCTCTCAGCGGCCAAGCTCGGCCAGCGTTCGGTCGATGGTCTTCCAATAAAGATCGAGAGTGTCAAGGTGGCCGCGCCCCTCTGGCGTCAGCCGATAATATTTTCGCGGCGGCCCAAGGGATGATTCCTGCCACTCGTAATGCACAAAACCCTCGCGGCGCAGCTTGCTCAGCAGCGGGTAAAGCGTGCCCTCCTGCGTGGCGAACTCCGTGCCATCGAGACGGCCGAGGATATCGGCCGCGTAAAGCTGCCCGGTGCCCACCACCTTGAGCACGACGAATTCGAGCAGCCCTTTCTTCATGGCAGAGAGATTGTTTTCGCGGGTCATGTTCTGAAAGCCAGTACCTTTTGTCGTAAAGGTACATGTTCATGAAATGGCCGTCAAGCGAGACGACTTGCGCTGCGGCGGCAACCGTAATTGAATGCGGCTTGCAGTTTGTGACGATGTTCCGGGCTGCAGCAGAGCAACAAAGATCGGGGAGGAAATTCATGTCAGCCAACAAATTGCTGGTCGCGGCGTTCGTCGCCAGTGTTCTCGCCACGGCGCCGTCGTTTGCGCAGCAGGCCGGTGGAATCCGCGGCAAGGTTTCGGTGGAGGCCGCAGGAGGCTCCCCGTCCGGAATCACGGTTACCGCCGAGAGCGAGGTCATGCCGAAGGCGCGTTCGGCGACCGTGCGACCCGATGGCACCTATTCTTTGCCCTTGTTGCTGCCCGGCAAGTACACCCTGAGTTTCAGCAACGCCCTTGGCGTGTTGCAGAAGGTGGACGTCGAAGTGCTGCTCGATCAGACCTCGGTGGCCGATGTGTCAATCGCGGCGACGCGCCCCGAGGAACTGCAGATTGTGCGCATCGTCGCGACCGGTCTGTCGCGCGAAGGCAATGCCTCGCTTGCCAATTCGCTCGGTGCCAAGCAGGTCGAGAGTCTGCCGGTCGGTCAGGAATATCGTGATCTCCTCAAACTGATTCCCGGTGTCCAGTACTCCGAAAATACCCGCCTCGGACCCTCTGCAGGCGGTTCTGGCGTCGACAACAAATACGGTTTCGACGGTGTCGATGTCTCGCTGCCCTTGTTCGGCAATCTCGCCGCTGATCCGTCCACGCATGACGTCGAGAACGTCGCCATGGAGCGTGGCGGTGCCAAGGCTATCGGCTTCAATCGCTCGGGTGGCTTCTCGATCAACACCACCTCGAAGTCGGGCACCAACGATTTCAAGGGTTCGGTCGAATACAAGTTCCAGCCCAAGAATCTCGTCGCCGACATTCGCGGCACCGTGCCCTACACGCTCGAGCGCAGCTGGATTACGGCGGGCTTCGGCGGGCCGATCATCGAGGACTCGCTCTTTTTCTATGCCTCGTACTACCGCCCGGAGGACTCCCGCGTGAATCCCGTCACGCGCTATGGCAACGTCAAAGATTTCAACAGCATTCGCGACGAATATTTCGGCAAGCTCACCTGGGCGCCCACCGAAGACCTGTTGTTCAACGCGAGCCTGCGCACTTCGGATCGTCAGTCGAAGGGCGCCGCTGTCGGCGCGCTTGATGCCGACTCGGTTTCGACGGGCGATCTCTCCAAGCAGGACATCCTCACCATCGATGGCTCGTGGTTGCTCGGCGAAGACAGCTCGCTCAGCTTCAAGTACGGCAAGTTCGAGTTGATCACCGCTGGCACGCCCGACAACTTGCTCTCGGTCATCCCGGCGATCAATGGTCGACTCGATGTGGCGAACCTCGCCAACATGGGCGCCTTCACCGTGCCGCTGCTGCGCACCGCGGTACCGACGGGTTTCACGGCCGCGCAGCTCGCTGCCTATAACGCAGGCGCGCAGACGCTGATCACGCAGTACGGTTATGACGGCACCGGTGGCGTGAAGACCGGCGGCGGTACGGTCGGCGCATTCTCGCAAATCAACAATCAGAACTTCTTCCGCGACAGCGGCGAGATTGCGTTTGCGACCAAGTTCGATATCGGTTCGTGGCGGCACGCGCTGCACATCGGCCTCAAGTACCAGGAGATCAGCGAGGATCTGAGCCGAGTCTCGAACGGTTGGGGTGCGATTCGCTATGCGGGCGGACTTGAGCGCACGACGACGCTTGCCAGTAATGTGCCGTTCTTCTACGAGGCTGCCACCGAGCAGCAGACGCTGCGCGATGCGGCCGGCAATCCGACGCCCGGCATCGTGTCCGCTTCGAGCTCGCTCAACATCGAGATCAACGACACGATCACCATTGGCGACTTCGATCTCAACCTCGGCGTGCTGCTCAGCGAGGACAAGCTGTACGGTCAGGGACTACGCAAGAACGCCAACAACATCTCCGGCTTCGAGAAAGCCCTCGGCGAAGAATACGAGATGTACCGCGTCGGCTTCGGCGAGATGATCCAGCCGCGGCTCGGCTTGCTGTGGCGCTACAACGAGTCGGACACGATGTTCGCGAACTTCGCGCAGTACAACCCCGAGGCGAGCTCGCTCGCGCGCGCCGCATCCTGGGATCGCAACCTGCGCGCGCAGTTGCGCATGCGTTTCGACCAGAACGGCAATCTGCTCGAGGTCACGCCCCGTGCCGGCTCCAGCGGCAAGTTGTTCGCCGATGGTCTCAAGCCGCGGCGTATCGATGAATTCACGGTCGGCACGACCAAGTCACTCGAGAACGGGCTCTCGCTGCGCGGCCATCTGCGCTATCGCGAGGGTTCGCATTTCTGGGAAGACTTCGCCAACAACGCGCGACTCTTGACCTATACGGTCAACGGCGTGGCCAACGCGGGTGGTGCGCCGGCGGATGTTCGTGCCAAGGGGTTGTACATCCCGGGTCTTGCGGCGATGTTGCCGGAGCTTGGCAGCACCGCGAACCCGAACAGTGCTTTCGTCATCGCCGAGGTGGATGGCGGCTTCACCAAATATTACGAGGCCAGTCTCGAAGCCGAGTGGCAGGGCGATCGTACCTACCTCAATGCGTCCTACACCTGGAGCCGCTACCGCGGCAACTTCGACCAGGACAACACGGCGGGCAACAACGATCTCGATATCTTCATCGGCTCGTCGAACTATGGCGATGATCCGGGCAAGTTCCCCTGGGACAACCGCGGCAATGGCGTGCTCTCCGGCGATCGTCCGCACGTGCTCAAGGTGTACGGCTTCTACACCACGGACTGGAAGGCCAATATCGGCGCGTTCTTCGTGTTCCAGTCGGGTCAGCCGTGGGAGCGCTGGTCGAACAGCTATTACGGCAGCACCTCGACCAGTACCGGTGTCGCGGCGTCACGTTTCGCCGAGCCTGCGGGCAGCCGCCGCAGCCCGAATCACTGGCAGCTCGACCTGAACTACACGCAGAACTTCCAGTGGGGCTCGCTGCCCACGCTGAAGTTCCGTGCGGACCTCTTCAACGTCACCGATCGGCAGACGGGGTATCGCTTCCAGCCCTATGACTTTGCCGCCGACTTCGGTCAGGCGCGCAGCACCTTCCTGCCGCGTCGGCTGCAGTTCTCGGTGCGTATGGACTTCTGATTCGGCTCGCGACAGTCAAAGAAATCGGTCACGGCAGCGCGATGGTGGTCTCGAAGACCATCGCCGCGCTGCCGATGATCCACACGCCGCCCAGCGCATTGCCGTCGAACTCGAGTTCGACATCCACTCGGCCCGGTCGCTGCTGATACTGACCTTGAGCACCCGAGAAATGTGCGCGGTCGCTGTTGCGCTGCAGCAGGTCGTGGTGCAACAAATACGCGCCAAGTAGTCCATGGGCGTTGCCGCTCACCGGGTCCTCCGGGATGCCGATCGAGGGACAGAACATGCGCGATAGCGTCAGGCAATCCTCGATACCCGAGTCGATCGTGAACACGAAATGACCCGAGGCACCGAGCTGCGCGGAGAGTGTGCTCAGCCGATTGAAATCGGGTTTCATTTGCTTGAGTTGTTGCGGACCACGCACGCCGATCAGTAGTCGATTGCCCGCCGAGCCGACGATGCGCATCTCGCAACGCGGGTCGAGATCGGCACTCGAGAGCGCGAGTGCATCGAGCACGGCGAGTCGCTCGCGTGCGTTGAGCTCGCGGCCGAGTACGGGGGCGGGCTGACGTACCGCGATGCGACGATCGGGTCCTTCACCGCGAATCTCGATGTCGACGAGACCGGCTTTTTGGCGCTGCCGCAATCTTCGTGGCGCGCCTTCGGCCTGCGAGAGCACGTAGTGCGTCGCTACGGTCGCATGACCGACGAACGATGACTCGGTGCGCGGCGTGAAGAAGCGCACGCGCAAATCGTGATCATCGCCGTCTGCGGGCAGCACGAAGGCGGTGTCGCCATTGTTGAGCTCGCGGGCGATGGCCAGCATTTCTTCGTCCGAGAGAACCTCGGCACCAAGCACCACGCCGGCGGGGTTGCCGGTGAACAGTCGCTGCGTGAAAGCGTCGACCTGAAAGACCCGGATCGATCTCGTCATGCTGTGCGCTCCGCGCGGTGTGCGGCCCATCCGCAAAGGAGGGCGATTGTAAGCAACCGCGCAGCACACTTCACCAGATATCGGGCAATGATATTTTTTGGATTGCAAATAACTGATTTTCATGGAGAATATCGCGATCCTTGGGGTGGCCTGATCGGCCTGAGACGTCGCACTGGAGCGGCGAACCCGTTGAACCTGATCCGGTTAGTACCGGCGGAGGGAGCAGGTGTCTCGTCGTCTTGTCGTTAATTTCTTTGGACTAATCCTTGTCTTTGCGGTACTCGGCGTGCCGCTACAGGCCACCGAGCGTGCTCGTTCCGGATCGAATGGGCTCGAAGATGGGCTCGAAGAGGTGGTGATCACTGCGAGTCTTCGGCCCCGATCAATCCTCGAGACGCCGGCCAGCGTCACGTTGCTGGATGAGCGCTTGTTGCGCGAGGCGGGGCTGCAGCATCTCGAAGATGTGCTGCCGCTGGTGCCCAACCTCAACTGGGCCTCGGGCACCTCGCGGCCTCGTTATTTCCAGTTGCGCGGCATCGGCGAGAACGATCAATGGCAAGGCGCGCCGAATCCGTCGGTCGGTTTTTTGATCGACGGCATGGATTTCTCCGGTATCGGTATGCCTGCAACGTTGATCGATCTGGGTCAGGTTGAGGTGTTGCGCGGTCCGCAGGGGACTACGTTGGGCGCCAATGCGCTCGCCGGTCTGATCAATCTGCAGACGCGCCGGCCGACCGCGGCGCCAACGCTGCGACTCGAAGCGATGAGTGGCGAGTTCGGCGTGGCCTCGCTCGGGCTCGTGGTGGGTGGGGCGCTGGGTTATGGGGCGCTCGGCGAGGGCGGCGGCGAGACCGAAGGCGCTGCCTATCGTTTTGTTGCGCAGGGATTTCGCGGCGATGGTTCGCGGCGCAACGTGACGCTAGGGCGCGATGACACCAATGATTTCGATGAGCGTACGCTCCGTTGGCGGAGTCGTCATGCGCTGGGCAGTGCCTGGCAACTCGACCTCTCCGCGCTGCATGTCGAGCTCGACAACGGTTTCGATGCGTTTGCCACCGACAACACACGTCTGACTCGATCCGATGATCCGGGGCGCGACGCGCAGCGCTCACGCGGACTATCCGTCACGCTTGTCCAGGCGGGCGGCAAGACGGAGTTTCGCAGCACCACAGCGCTGGTGGATGCCGATATCGTTTACGCCTTCGATGGCGACTGGGCTGCCGATCCGGATTACGACTTCACCTCGCGATTTCTGCGCGCGCGAAGCACGCTAACCCAGGATTTGCGCTGGTCCTCGAGTGAAGTCGCGGGTCTGGGTCGAGCGGGTCTGGGTCAGACGATGGATTGGGTGGCGGGCCTCTATGCGCAGCGGCTCGCCGAGGACAACGATCAGCTCGATCTCTACGGCGGCGAGATTTATCGCGCGCTGGTCAGCGACTATCGGGCCGACAGTGTTGCCGTCTACGGCAATGGTGGATGGTCGGTGGGCGAGCGTTGGCGGGCTTCGCTCGGTGTTCGTGCCGAGCATCGGCGCGCGCGTTATCGCGACACGGACGGCAGCGATCTCGCGCCGTGCGAGACCATGTTCGGTGGCAACGCCGCGCTCGAATATCGCGTCAATGAACGACGTACGACGTACCTGACCGTGTCGCGTGGGTACAAGGCCGGCGGCTTCAACATCGGCACCGTCGTGCCGGTGAATCGGCGCGAGTTTGATGCCGAACTCTTGCACAGCATCGAGATCGGCACCAAGTTCGATGATCCGCAGCGCGGGCTGCGTTACGACATCGCACTTTTTCGCATGCGTCGCAGTGCGCAGCAGGTCAGTACCTCGGCGCAGCTTGATCCCGGCGATCCCTTGTCGTTCATTTATTTGACTGACAATGCCGCGCGTGGCGTGAACGAGGGCCTCGAGGCGGCGTTGAGCGCGCGGGTGTCGACATACGTGACGCTGGGGGCGACGCTCGGTGTGCTGCGCGCCCGTTTCGCCGACTACATCGTGGCAGGCCGTGATCTGTCTGGTCGCGGTCAGGCCCATGCGCCGCACCAACAGAGCTCGCTGTCGATCGAGTATCGCGAGCCGGTCGGCTGGTTTGCCCGCGCCGATCTGCAGCACGTCGCCGCGTTCTACTTCAGCGACAGCCATGATCAGCGTTCGCAGCCTTACACTTTGCTGAATCTCCGCGTGGGGTTCGATGCCGGTCGCTGGCGCATCGACGGGTGGATGCGCAATGCACTCGATGAGGATTATGCGATGCGCGGCTTTTTCTTTGGTAATGAGCCGCCGGACTTCGCGGACAAGCTGTACGTCCAACTGGCCGATCCCCGCGCTGCCGGCATCAGCGCCGTCTGGAATCTGCGCTGAGATGCGCCGTCGCCTGGTCGCACCACGGAGAAGCGGATGTCGATGACCTGGATTGAGCTTGCGGCCTTGATCACCGGGATCGGTTACGCGCTGCTGGCGGTGCGGCGTAACCGTTGGGCGTGGGTCAGCGGCGGCTTGTCCTCTGCACTGCTCGCCTGGCTGGCCGCGGGCGCAGGGCTGCCGATGCAAGCCGGGCTGCAGACGCTTTATGTGGGCATAGCGGTCTATGGTTTTCTGAACTGGTCGGCAAACGGCCGCGGTGATCCGGCGATCCGCCGATGGCCACTCGTCCACCATGCACTCGCTTTGCTCGCGATTGCGGCGTTCACGCTGTGGGTCGCGCCGCGTTTGCCGTTCCTCAACGCAGGCAACTGGCCTGCGCTTGATGCCGCGGTCACGGCGGCGAGTTTGCTCGCCACCTGGATGACGGCGCGGACCGTGCTCGAGAACTGGTTGTACTGGTTCGCAGTCAATGCAGCCTCGATCGCACTCTATGGTACCCAGGGCCTGCAGCTCGTTGCCGGGCTGTACGGGGTCTATTTCGTGATCGCGATCTTTGGCTGGCGTGCCTGGCATCTGCGTTGGCGTCAGCAGTGAGCAGCGGCGTCAATCGCATCGAGATTCGGCGCGATGCGCAGGGTCAAAAAGTCCTTCGTCGGTGGGCGACACCACCGATTGCCAGCGCGCTCGGGATCGATCCGCCAACGGAAGTCGCGGCACAGCGGCTTGCGGCGGCGCACGGTCTCGCGCCGCGGGTGTTCGACTACGATGCCGCCGCGGGCGAATTATCGATGGCCTTCGTCGAGGGCCGAACGCTCGAGGCGGACTGGATGCGGTATCCGGCGCGACTCGCGCTGCTGCAGCGGATCATCAAAGAATTACGCGGTCTGTCGGCGCACGAACTTCCCGTGATGGATTTGCCCGCTCGACTGCTTGCGCTGCACGCGCGTCTCGTCGCCCTTGATGAGGTTGGAGCGCGGCAGTGGACGCGGCGCGTTCGACGGTGCGTGCACGTCTGGCAAGGACTGCAAGCGGAGGAACTGCGCCGCGCAGTCGACGAGAAAAACCGGGGTGCGGATGCGAGCACGAGCACGCATGCGAGTACACCGGTGTTGGTGCACGGCGATCTCAGCCCCGCGAACATCCTCCTGCGTGCGGACGGTGCGCCCTGTCTGCTCGATTGGGAGTATGCGCATCGGGGGCACCCCGATGAGGATCTTGCCGGTCTCGTGGCGCAGCTCGATACCGACTCGCCGCTCATCGGCGAGCTCGCTCGCTGGAGCGTCGCGCCAGAGGTATTTTTTCAGCGGGTCGAGCTGCGCCGGTTGCTCGATGGGCTATGGCATGCGCTTGCGCGGATCATCGCACCGCAAGATCCCGCTCCGTCCGCCTGACGGGTGGCATCGATCGTCTGTCCCGGGCAAACTACCGTGCCCGCGGCGGGGGGCGGCGGGACAGCGTTCAGCACCCCAGTTTCACTTCAGATCGGATAAGCCTAATGCCCACGCTCAAAGTCATCGACCGCGACGGAATCGAACACGACGTGCCTGCCCGCGCAGGCGTCAAGATCATGGAGACGCTGCGCGAGCTCGATTACGGTATCGCAGCGATTTGCGGCGGCATGTGCTCCTGCGCCACTTGCCATGTCTATGTCGATTCAGCCTGGGCAACTCGCGTGCCCGCACCGATGTCCGATGAGCGTGAGTTGTTGCATGAGCTTGCGCATTACAAGGACGGCTCTCGCCTGTCCTGCCAGATCGACATGACCGACGATCTCGACGGCTTGCGCGTCACCATCGCGCCCGACGAGTGAACTTCACCGCAGGGCATTGGGGGGATTGAGCGATGGATTGGTTCGTGCTTTTCCTGGTCGCCGGTGCCGGTATCGCCATCTGGCGCATCGTCTATCAAGTGCGGCGCGCCAGTCAGCGCCGTGAAGATGACTGGGACGCAAAACTCATCGAGCGTTTGCGGCGCAGCGGCGTCGATCCCTTCAGCCCCGTAGAAGTCGATTTTTTCGTGGCCTTGCCGACGCGCGCGAGCGCCAACGCCGTGGCGGCAAAGCTGCGCACCGAGGGTTTTGCCACCGACGTGCGCGAGTTACCGGACGGCGGCGAGCAGCCCTGGAGCGTCTATGCGATGCGCAGCATGCAGCTGAATGCCAATGGCGTCCGCGAGGTCTCGAACCGCATGCGCGCGCTGGCTGCCGAGACGGGTGGTCGTTATGACGGTTGGGCGCCGGGGCCCGGCAAGCCGGTGGCCTGACGTTTGACGGCTTCGGCCGCGGCTTTGATCGCCTCGGCATCGCCCAGATAGCGGCTAGAGAGGGGTTTCAGCGCGTCATTCAATTCATAGAGCAGCGGCGCGCCCGTCGGAATGTTGAGTTCGACGATGTCGCTCTCGGCGACGCCATCGAGCATTTTGACCATGGCACGCAAGCTGTTGCCGTGTGCCGCGACGAGCACATTGCGTCCCGCGGCGAGCTCCGCAGCGATGCGCGTCTGCCAGAAGGGCTGCACACGTGCGAGTGTCTCTTTCAAAGATTCGGTTGCCGGCAGCAGTGCCGGATCGATGCCCGCGTAGCGCACATCGAAGCGCGGGTGTCGCGGGTCATCGGTACTCAGCGCCGGCGGCGGGATGTCGTAGCTGCGGCGCCAGATCTTGACCTGTGCCTCGCCGTGTCGTGCGACGGTCTCGGCTTTGTTGAGTCCCTGCAGCGCGCCGTAATGCCGCTCGTTGAGTCGCCAGCTGCGCTCGACCGGAATCCACATGCGGTCCATCTCATCGAGCATGATCCACAGCGTGCGAATTGCTCGCTTGAGCATCGAGGTGAAAGCGATGTCGATATTGATCCCTTCGCGCAGCAGTTCGCGACCGGCATTCGCCGCCTCGATGCGTCCCTGCGCCGATAGGTCGACGTCGTGCCAACCGGTGAACAGGTTCTCGACGTTCCAGATACTTTGGCCGTGACGGACGAACACGAGTTTGCCGGGCACGATATTCGATCTCCGTTGAAGTTGCGGACTGCAAGACGGCGCAGCGCCGCGAATGCTAACACGCTCGCGGCAGACGGATTCTGACCCGCAGGCCGCAGGGCAGCGCGTTTTCGGCCGTGATGCTGCCGCCGTGTGCCTCGAACACACGACGGGCGATGGCGAGACCGAGACCGGTGCCGCGATTGTCATTGGCGTCCGTGGCCAACCGGACGTACGGTTCGAAGATACGCTCGAGCATCTCGGGCGGCACGCCGACTCCGCGGTCCTCGACCGTCACCGTCAGGGTGGTGTCATCACCGCTCGCCTCGAGCAGCACATCGCTGCCGGTCGGAGCATGACGGATCGCGTTGCGCAACACGTTCTCGAGACCACTGCGCAAAAGCTGCGGATCGCCCACGACATCGAGTCGATCATCGGCGCTGAGCACGAGACGCAGGTCACGTGTCGCTGCCTCATCGCGTTCGTCGGCGACCAGCGTGGCAAGCAGCTCGCCGAGGCGCAGCAGATGTTTCGCGCGCATGGGCTCGGCCTCGAGACGGGTGAAACGCAGCACGTCCCCGATGGCCTGATTCATGCGCTCGAGTTCCATGGTGATCCGCGCGTACTCGGCCGCAGGCAAGGCTTGCTTGCGATCGGCGAGGGCGAGCGCAGCCTGCAAGCGGGCGAGCGGTGAACGCAGTTCGTGCGACATGTCGCGCATCAATTGTTGACGCGAGCCGAGCAGTCTGCCGATCTGCGTCGCCATCGCATCGACGTCGCGCGCCAGCACGCCGAGTTCGTCGGCGCGTTGGCTGACCGCGGCGGGTGTACGCGTCTCGATTCGGCCGTCGGCAAGCGCGCGTACGGCGAACTGCAGCTCGGTGATGGGACGACCAAAAGTATGGGCAATCAGCCCGGCGACCACGGCGATCACGATCAGCGCCGCCGCCAAGAGTACGGCCACGGTTGCTGCGCTGCCCCAGGGAGCAATGCGTTCCGGCAACAGCAGGAACGCATAGCGTGAGCCATCCGCGTCGATCAGTAGCGGCGCGAGGCGGATGGGCTCAAAGTTTGCCGCATCATCGCCTGCTGCGAGCACGAAGCGTTGCACGAAGCGCCGATAACTGACGGGCAGCGTCTTGCCGTCAAGATCGCGTCCTTCTGCATCGAGCACGTAAAGCGCCACACCCTCCGGGACCGTGCCTGGAGCGTTCATCCAGCGACGCAGAGCCGTCGTGCCACCCTCCGCGAGTACCTGCGCCGCTTCCTGACCGAGCGCACCCTCGCGTGCCTGCAGATAACTTTCTAGCTGGCGCGAGGCAACGAGTACGAGGCTCACGAGCCCAAGCAGCACGAAGCCTGCGATGGCTGCGCCGATGTAAAGCGCCATGCGCAGGTAGAGTCTGGAGATTCGCGGGGGCGTCATGGCGCGATGTCGAGTACGTAGCCGTGACCGCGCAGACCACGAATTTCTGCGCCCTGCGCACCGGCGTCGGCGAGCTTGCGCCGCAGTTTGCTGATCAAAGTATCGATGCTACGATCGTACGCCTCGAGTGGCCGATCGAGGGCGAGCTGAGTGAGTTCCGTTCGGGCGAGCACCTCGCCGCGACGCTGCAGCAGCGTGTCGAGAATGCGCCACTCGGCGGCCGTTAGATGCACTGGCAAATCCCGTACCCGCAGTTCGCGTCTTTTGAGGTTCAACCGCAGATTGCCGATCAGCAAGATCGGGCCCGGGGACGGTTCATTGACCGAGCCGCTATGGGTCGCCGTACTGCGTTTGAGTACGGCACCGATCCGCGCGGCGAGTTCCAGTGGGTTGAAGGGCTTGGGCAGGTAGTCGTCGGCCCCAGCCAGCAGACCCGTGATCCGATCCTGCTCTTCACCGCGGGCCGTGAGCATGATGACCGGCACGGCGTGCGTCGCACGCAGCCGCCGTAGCGTCTCGAGTCCGTCGATCCCGGGCAGGCCGATGTCGAGCACCAAGAGATCGACCGGGAGGGTGGCGAGTCGCGCGAGTGCCGCCTCGCCGCTGCCCGCGGTGGTGACCCGGTGGCCCTGCAAATGCAAGTACTCCGCAAGCATCTGCGCGAGTTCGCGATCATCCTCAACCAGCAGCAGCTGCGCGTGGGTCCCGGTGGCCTCCATGTCGGAAGTTCATCCGAAACCGGGCCAATTGGCAAACCTCTAGCCCATGGTTGTTGACCGAACGTTGACCCACACCGCGCGAGTGGCGGTCTAGACTCCCCTTGGGGGACAACAATAATTTTTCGGGGGGCGCGCCTCCCAGGGGGACTTCGATGAGTGCAAATATCGAGTCAGATCTGCCATCGAGCGGTGGCTTGAAGGGGTTTCTGGCGCGGCCGCCCTTTCCGGGGCTGATAGCGTTCTTCATCGTGTTCATCGTGCAGGCCCTCGGCCACACGGTGATGATCATGATGGAGGACATCTGGCCGGGTCCCGGCTACGTGTACGAATCGGCGATCGCCATGGGGCTGTTCGGCGCACTGCTGCTGTGGCTTGGCATGCGGCATCCCAACGAGGTCTCGGCTACTTGGTACGGGTTCTGGGCCGGTACATTTCTTTGGACGGGTTGGGTGGAGTTCGCCTTCGTCTGGTCGGCACAGGTACTCGGGGTACCGGATCTCATGGATCCGAACCACCCGGGCTCTATTGCCACCAAGGGCGAGTACTTGGTGATGATGTCGTCCGTCGGTGTCATGGGTGCAACGCTGGTGTATTTCCTGTTCAACAAGGAGACGAAATGCAATTTCTTTGTCTGGTTCCAGCGCAACCTCGGCATGAAGACCGGCAAGCCGAACCCTGCGCATGAACGCAGCTTCGCGGGCATCACGGCGCTCGAGACGATTTACGTCATCTGGTTTTTTTATCTTTTCCTGTTGTTTCTTTATGACGAGCGTTTCTTCGGCGACCGCCATCCTGCTGCCTTCGTGGTCTTCGGTCTGAATCTCATCTGGGCGGTCTACCTGTTCCGTCGTTTGATGCTGTTTTGGAAGGTGACCACGGCCATCCGCTACGGTATTCCCACGGCCATCGTCGCCTGGAATGCCGTCGAACTCGGTGGGCGCTGGAGGCTATTTACCGAGTTCTGGGAATACCCCGAAAAATATGCACTCGAACTCTCGATCATTACCGTCGGAGTGATCGTTGCGGCCTTTCTCGCAGCGCGCACGCCCATGCACCAAAAAGCCGAGCTTTCACGTCAGCAGTTGGCAGCGGCGGCCAAGGGCGAATCGGCCGAATAGTCGACCCGGTCTGCGCTGCGTCAACTCATTCGACGAGTTGACGCAGCGCATCGAGGCATACCGAGAGCGAGGCGAAATCCGCCGTGTCCTGAGCAGCGATCTCCGCGACGGTGCGCTGCCAGTGCATGAGTGGCGCCGTGCGGGTCGTGCGCCAGGGTTCTATGCCGCCCTGAGCCATCACGGCGTCCACGACCCTTCGCTCGAGGGTGCGCGCGCCTTCACGCAGTCCCGCCCTGGCGGTGGCCTGCAACGGTGAGTCGACGGCGAGCCGCGTGATGCGATCATCCAGCCAGTCGAGGCGCAGCATCGCGGCGGTGTCGAACCAAAGTTTCGCCGCAGCCGCGACCTTTATTTTGCCGCGCTGCGCCGCCTCGATGATGTCGAGCCCGTTCTCCAGCACGCGCAGGGTGGCGAGTTCTGCGGCGAGCGTTGCGGGTAGCCCAGCCGCCACATGCGCCGCCAAGGTTTCGCGGTGTCGCTGTGCGGGTAGACCAGCCAAGGTCGTCGGCAAGGCGGCGATCAGTTCGCGCATTGGCGTCTGTAGTGCCTTGACGCTGGTTGCGACATTCAGCCGCTCGCCGCGCTGACGCAACAGTTGAATGGTCACGTGGCGCAGCAGGCGCGCCGTATCGGCATGGCCAACGTATTGCGCGCGACTTGCCACGCGGTTGTCGAGCGCTTCGAGTCGACCCCATACCTCACGCATGCCGAGGATTTCGCGGGCGACGCCGTAGGCGCGAGCGACGTCGGCCGCACTCGCGCCGGTTTCGCTGCGGGCGCGCAACACGAAGCTCGGCCCCATGCGATTGACGAGACTGTTGGTGACTGCCGTGGTGATGATCTGCCGCCGCAGCTTGTGGCCCGGGATATCGCGCGCGAACCGGCGCCGTACCACGGGTGGAAAATAGCGCTCGTGCTCGCTCGCGAAATAGCGATCTTCCGGCAGATCCGAGCTCAGCAACTGGCGGTTGAGTGAAATCTTTGCATAAGCGAGCAGCACGGCGAGTTCCGGGCGGGTCAGGCCAAGTCCCTGCTTGCGACGAGCGGCGAGGGTTTCATCGTCTGGCAGCGATTCAACGACCCGATCTAGCTCACCGCTGCGTTCGAGTTCACGAATTACGCCGCGCAGCTCTGGCAGCCGTTCGACCGATTGCAGCTCGAGGGTCGAGAGCGCCTGGCTCTGCAGATAGTTGTTGCGCAACACCAAGGCTGCCACCTCGTCGGTGAGACTGACGAGCAGACGGTCACGATCGCGGCGGCGCAGCCGGCCGCGTGCCTCGATACCTCGGGTGAGGATCTTCAGGTTGACCTCGAGATCCGAAGTATTGACGCCTGCGGAGTTGTCGATGAAGTCCGTGTTGACGCGTCCGCCGGCGAGGGCGTATTCGACCCGCCCGCGTTGCGTGAAGCCGAGATTGCCGCCTTCGCCGACTACGCGAGCGCGCAGTTCCCGACCATCGATGCGCACCGCGTCATTGCCGCGATCGCCTGCAGCGCTCTGCGCTTCGGTGGATGCCTTCACGTAAGTGCCGATGCCGCCATTCCACAAAAGATCGACCCGCATGCGCAGGATCGCGCGAATGAGTTCCGTGGGCGTGAGCGTCTCGACCTCGAGATCGAGCAGTGCGCGCGCTTCGGACGAAAGCCGAATCTGTTTGGCGCTGCGCTCGAACACGCCGCCGCCTCTCGAGATGAGGCGGGGGTCGTAATCGCTCCAAGCCGAGCGTGGTAGGGCGAATAGTCGGGCGCGTTCCGCAAATGACTTGGCCGGATCGGGCGTCGGATCGAGAAAGATGTGCGCATGATTGAACGCGGCGACGAGTTTGATTTGTCGCGACAACAACATGCCGTTGCCGAACACATCACCCGACATATCGCCGATACCGGCCACGGTGAAGGGTGTGCTCTGCGTATCGTGACCCAGCTCGCGGAAGTGTCGCTTCACACACTCCCAAGCACCGCGCGCGGTGATGCCCATTTTTTTGTGGTCATAGCCCGCCGATCCGCCCGAGGCGAACGCATCGCCCAGCCAGAAGTCCCGGGCGACCGAGATTGCATTGGCGGTGTCGGAGAAGGTGGCCGTGCCCTTGTCGGCGGCGACCACGAGATAAGGATCATCGCCATCGCGTCGACGCACGCCGACGGGCGGTACGGTGCGGCCGTTCGCGAGGTTATCGGTCACATCGAGCAGGGCGTTGATGTACGCGCGGTATGCAGCCACGCCCTCGGCCTGTATTGCCTCGCGGCTGCCGCCCTGCGGCAGACGGCGCGGTACGAAGCCACCTTTGGCGCCCTCCGGAACGATCAGCGTATTTTTGACGTTCTGGGCTTTCATCAAGCCGAGCACTTCGGTACGAAAGTCCTCGCGACGGTCCGACCAACGAATACCGCCGCGGGCGACTTCACCCATACGCAGATGCACGCCTTCGACGGTTGCACCGAACACGTAGATTTCGTGACGCGGTCTTGGCAAGGGCAGATGCGGGATGACCTGAGGGTCGAGTTTCAGCGCCAGCACCGGACGGCGTATCCCTTGCGCATCGCGCTGGAAGTGATTGGTGCGCTCTACAGCGAGGATCACGGCGAGGAGGGCCCGCAGGATACGATCCTCGTCGGCGCTGGCAACCTCATCGAGTCGTACGTTGATCTTTTGCAGCAAGCGCTGCTCCGTGGCGGCGATCCGCATGGCCCCGTCGGCTGAGCGTGGCGATCTCATCTGCCGGGTTTCCGGCGCAAGTCGCATCGCGAAGAGCGCATACAGGTCGGTCGTCAGGGCGGCATGCGCGGCGAGCGTGCGCTCCATGTAACTTTGACTGAAAGCCACGCCGGTTTGCAGCAGATAACGACCGCAGGCGCGTAATACATTGACATCGTGTGCTTCGAGTTTGGCGAGCAGTACCAAGCGGTTGAAGCCATCGTTTTCGAGCAATCCGGCGCGTACCGCGCGCAGCGCAGCAAGCAGCCTTGGACCATCGTGCTGCAGATCGAGCACGACACCGCTCGCCGACTCGAGTGTGAAATCCTGCAGCGAGACGCTACGCCCTGTGACGCCCGCCGCCAGCGCCCACGGACGCTCGGCAAGCATGCGTAGACCGAAGTTTTCGAGCACGGGCAGCAGATCGGCGATCGGCATCGGGTTGCCTTCCTGGGCAACCCGCAGATGCACGATCTGTCGCGGGACGCTAGCCGGTCGATGCAACCGCCAATGCGTCTCGCCCGGGGCATCGAGCAGACTCTCGAGCGTCTGCATGTCCGCGATGGCTGCTTGCGGCGATTCCTCGCTGGTATAGGCCAAAGGAAAGCGCGCGGCATGACGCTCGAAGTACTGCATCGCTTCAGTCGCGGGCAGCGCGGCAAGCAGTGCGTCACGTAGTCGGTCGGTCCAGGTAGCCGAGGCGGTCGCGATGTCGACTTCGAGCGCCGGCACATCGAGACGCATCGGTAGCGTGTCATCACCGCGGATCGTCACATGCAGTCGCGCATGATTCGAGAGCGCGATTTGCACCTGCGACTCGACCTCGCTGCCGCGGCAGCGTTCGAGCAGCAGTTGTTCGATGCGCAGCCGAACCTCCGTGGTGTAACGATCGCGGGGTACGAACACCATGCAGGACCAGAATCGCCCCAGCGCGTCATGCCGCAGCATCAGTCGGCTGGTGCGTCGCTCGTAAAGATTGACCGCGCCCCGCACGAAATCGACGAGTTCATCGACGCTCGATTGAAAGAGTTCATCGCGCGGCCAAGTTTCGAGGACAGCGAGGACTGCCTTGCCATCGTGGCTCTGCGGGTCGAGTCCGAATCGATCGACCACCTCGGCGACCTTGCGGCGCACGACGGGGATCGCGACAGGCGAGGCGAAATAGGCCGTCGAGGTCCAAAGCCCCAGGAAACGATGCTCGCCGCGTACCCGCCCATGCGCATCAAAATCCTTGATGGCGAGATGATCGAGATGGCCAGCGCGATGCACCGTCGAACGGAGCGGCGATTTGGTGATGAGCAGGGGATCGGTGCTGCGCAAGGCCGAGCGCAGCGCACCGCGCAGGATCTCGGTCTGCGGCGCGGCACCGTGACCGGTACGCAGGATGCCGAGTCCGGAACGCGCGTTCGGACGCAGCCGATCGACGCTGCTGCCACGCTGCAGGGCGTGATAGCGGTAGCCGAGGAAGACGAAATGCGCCCCCTCAACCCGGCGCAGCAGGGCGATCGCCTCGTCGCGTTGGCTGCCGCGTGCTTGCAAACTGTCGATGACTGTGCGGATTCGTGCGCGCATCGCTTGCCAGTCCTCGACGGCGACCTGCACGTCGGCCAGCGTGGCGCGCAGGTCTGCTTCCAGTGCGGCAAGACTCCGTGCACTCGCTTGTCGGTCGATTTGGTAAAGCTGCCAGGATTCGCGCGTTGCGGGCTGCGCCTGCGTATCACGCGCGCCCAGCAGCTGACCATCGCGGCGCCGCTCTGCAGCGAGCACCGGGTGCACGAGCATGTGTACGCCAATGGCGTTTTTATTGAAGTTGAGCGAGAGCGACTCGACGAGGAAGGGACGGTCGTCGGTGACCACGAAGACGTAGCTGTGGCGCTCGCCGAGACCCTCTGCGGCGCTCGGGGTGATCGCGGCGATCAGTGTTTCACCGCTGCGTCGGCGCGCTGCGAGTGCTAAGTGTTGCTGCGCGAGACGGGCGAGGACCAGCGGTTCATGCGCAGCGAGATCTTCTTCGCCGACACCGCGAAAGTAATCGCGCAACAGGATGGCGGGCGGCGCTTTGCGCAGTCTGCGCGATGCACGAACGATATCGTCGATCAGATCGAGGCGACGTTGCGGGATGTTGCTCAGCATGAGTTCAGTGATCCTTGCAGGTCGATGCGACACGAGTGTGACGCGTCATGAATGCTTGCCGAAAGTGCGGGCGTGTTCGAGCAGGGTATCCAGAATACGTTCGAGTGCCTGACGGTCGGCTTCGGCGAGCACGGCGAGCAGCGACTGTTCGAGCCGTAGTGCCACGGGGACGACCTCTGCATAGATATTCCGTCCTTCGTTTGACAGCGACAGCATCGATTTGCGGCGATCTGCCGTTGCCATCCGGCGTTCGAGTCTGCCCTGCGTCAGCAGCCGCGATACCGCTCGACTGACGGCTACCTTGTCCATAGCGGTTCGTTCAGCGACTTGTGCCGCCGACAGGTCCGACTGCTGCGCAAGCACGGCCATCACTCGCCACTCCGGGATGCTCAGGCCGAAGCGCTGCGAGTACGCGCCGGCGATTGCGGAGCTCACAAGATTGGTGAGGATCGATAGCCGGTAGGGCAGAAAGCGATCGAGTTGCAGGTGCGGCTCGGTCATGCGACGTGCTGCAGGATCTCGCCAAAGATTGATTGACCTTGCGCATCGCGCATCCGGATGCGCACGCGATCGCCCCTCTGCATGAAGGCCGTACGCGGCGCGCCGTGCCGCAAGGTTTCGACGGTCCGCTGCTCGGCGATGCAGGAATAGCCGACGCCGCCTTCGGCGATCGGCCGGCCGGCACCGCCGTCCGCATCCCGGTTCGATACGGTACCCGAACCGATGATGGTGCCCGCGCCGAGGGCGCGCGTGCGCGCAGCGTGCGCCACCAGCGTCGGAAAATCGAAAGTCATGTCGATGCCGGCGTTCGCACGACCGAATAATGCATCGTTGTAATCCACCTCGAGTGGCAAGTGCACGCGTCTGCGGTCCCAGGCGTCGCCGAGTTCGTCGAGCGTCACGGCGATCGGCGAAAAAGCCGATGCAGGTTTCGACTGGAAGAAGCCGAAGCCCTTGGCGAGTTCCTCGGGAATGAGATTGCGCAGCGAGACGTCGTTCACGAGCAGCACAAGTCGGATGCGCGTCGCGGCCTCTGCGGCACTCGAGCCCCGGGCAACATCGTCGGTGATCACCGCAACTTCGGCCTCGAAGTCGAGGCCCCAGGCCGGATCGTCGAGCGGGATCGGCTCTCGAGGCGCGAGGAACGTATCCGAGCCTCCCTGATACATGAGCGGATAGGTCCAGAACGAGGCAGGCAACTCCGCGTTGCGTGCCTTGCGCACCAGTGCCACGTGATTGACGTACGCCGAACCATCGGCCCATTGGTGAGCGCGCGGCAGCGGCGAGAGGCACTGCGCTTGATCGAACGGCAGGCCTTCGCCCTGTTCGACTCTCTCGGCGAGCGTGCGCAGCGCGGGTTCACAGCGCAGCCAGTCATCAAGCGCCGCCTGCAATGTCGCGGCGACCTCTGCCGCGGGCAGCATGCGCGCGAGATCGCGCGAGACGACGACCAGGCGACCATCGCGACGCAGCGGTCCGTCGGTGCGCAGTGAGGCGAGCTTCACGACAGGGTCTCCGTGAATTCCGCCTCGTGCAGCCAAGCGGCGTGACGCGGTGCGCGTTTGGTGCGGCTCCATTCCTCAAGCATCGCAGGAGCTACCTCGCGCGCACGGCGTTCCTGCTCGGCGGTAGCCGTGTTGACCGTGAGTTCCAGCCGATGACCATTCGGATCAAAGAAATAGATGGACTTGAATAGCCCGTGGTCCGTCGGGCCCACGACCTCGAGACCGCGCGCACGGAGTTTGTCGCGCATCGTCTCGAGCGTGGCGAGATCGGCGACCTCGAAGGCGATGTGCTGTACCCAAGAGGGCGTATTCGGATCGCGCCCCATCGGTTCGCGGGTCGGCAGTTCGAAGAAGGCGAGTACGTTGCCCATGCCGGCATCGAGAAAGACATGCATATAGGGATCCGGTTCGTGCGTCGAGGGCACGCGGTCCTCCGCGAAGGCCGTGGTGAACGCCATGCCGAGCACGTCGCGGTAGAACTCCACCGTTTCGCGCGCATCGCGACAGCGGTAAGCGACATGGTGGATTTTCTTGATGAGGCTCATGTCTTGAGGGCTCCCCGGCGAATCTGGTCACGCTCCAAGGATTCGAACAGGGCCTTGAAGTTACCCTCGCCGAAACCTTCATCGCCCAGTCGTTCGATGAATTCGAAGAACACCGGGCCGAGCAAACATTCGGAGAAAATCTGCAGCAGCAAGCGTCGTTCGCCGCGCGTCGAACCGTCGAGCAGGATGCCGCGCTGCTGCAAAGCAGCGGTGGGCAGACCGTGCCCGGGCAGTCGTTCTTCAAGCATTTCGTAATACGTCGCAGGCGGTGCGGTCATGAGCGGCACGCCCTGTGCGCGCAGCGCATCCACCGTGGTCGCAATATCGCGCGTCGCGAGGGCAATGTGCTGTATGCCCTCGCCATTGAAGCGCAGCAGATATTCCTCGATCTGTCCGCCGCCCTGACCGCCCTCTTCGTTGAGCGGAATACGAATCTTGTTGTCGGGCGCGGTCATGGCTCGCGACTGCAAGCCTGTGTGCTGCCCATGGATGTCGAAGTGGCGAATCTCGCGAAAGTTGAAGAGCCGCTCATAGAACGCAGCCCAATGATTCATGCGACCGCGATAAACGTTGTGCGTCAGATGATCGATGTGCGTAAGACCAACGCCGGCGGGATGCCGCGCTGCGCCCGGCAGCCACTCGAAGTCGATGTCGTAGATGCTCAGGCCGTCCCCGTAACGGTCGATGAGGTACAGCGCCGCGCCGCCGATGCCGCGGATCGCCGGCAGACGCAACTCCATCGGACCGGTCGGCAGATCCACCGGCTGCGCGCCGAGCGCGAGCGCGCGGGCGTAGGCCTGTTGCGCATCGCGAACACGGAAGGGCATGGCGCAGGCGCCGGCGCCGTGTTCCTCGGCGAAAAAGCCGGCCTGACTGCGTCGCTCGCGATTGACGATGAAGTTGATGTCACCCTGACGGAAGAGCGTGACGTCCTTGGAGCGGTGTTTTGCGATCGCCTCGAAACCAAGCTGCCGAAACACCGTTTCCAACGGGTTGGTGTCGAGGGCGGCGAATTCGACGAATTCGAAGCCATCGAGACCCATGGGATTGTCGAGAGGTAAATCTTTCGGAACCGCGCTCATGGGCCGCATCTCGTTGCAACTGAAACAGTTTCAAACGTAACGTTTTACGCGGCGCAGGTCCAGAGGTTATGATTTATGCAATGTTGAGCAAATCCGAAAGTCGAGCCGAGGCGGAGCTGATGGCGAGGGCCTTGCGTGCGGTAGCCGATGCCGCCCGGCTGCGTCTGTTGCGGCTCTGCGCGGATCGACCAACCAGCGTGTCCGAACTCGCCGCAGCAACCTCTGATAGCGAACCGAATGTCTCCCGTCACCTGAAGCAACTCGGACAGGCGGGTTTGCTGCGGCGCATGCGACGTGGGCAACGCGTGGAGTACCAGCCGGTGGGCGAGGGTGGTTTCGCCGCTGAGCTGCTCGGGCTGCTGCTCGCGCGCTTGTCGCCCGACGATCCGGCATTGCGCGAGGCTCGGGCGCGGCTGCGGGCCATCGAAGCGGGCGCGCGCGCCGCGCTGCGTGGCTCGGCTGCCGACTGGGTGGTGTCGAGCCGCCTTGGTCGAAGCTTGCGGGGCGCGCTCGGCATGCAGTTCGAGCGCGATGTTGCCGGGGCACGCGTTCTCGTGCGCAGCCAGCATCGCGAACTGCTCGAAGTGCTGCTGCAAACGGCGGCGCATGGTGCGGCACGCGCCGATGCGCCGCGAGTCACGCTACGCGCTGCCTCGAAGCCCGAGAAGAATGTGCTGCAGTCCTGGCTTGATGCCGAAGGTCTGCGTGCGCTCGTGCTGACGAGTGGCGAGGTGCGCAAGCAGGGCTCCTTCGACGTGTGCTACGAGGCACCACTCCCCGATGAGTTGCGTGACCCCACGCAGCTTGATGCGCTGCTGCAGCGCACGCGTGCGCAGCTTGCCGAAGACGGAATTCTTTGGTGTGTCGTGCCTTACGATCTGCTTGAGTCCGAAGGGTCGCCACCCCTGCGTCTGCGCGCACACCTGACCGACGGCGGCTTCGATTGCTTGTCGCTGGCGCCGATCGAGGCCGAGGGGCGTCATGTGCTCTTGGCGCGGGCGCGCCTGCGCACGGCGCGTAGCGTGCTCGAGAACCCGCTTTCACTGTCTACCTGAGCAAGGGCGACCATACGCCCCCTATCGCCGGAGTCCATGATGTCTGCCCAACCGATCAGCGTGTCCTTCGAATTTTTTCCTCCCGGCGATGCGGCCGTGGAGGCCACTCTGTGGCAATCGGTTGAGCGCTTGCGGCCGCTTGCGCCGCGCTTCGTCTCCGTGACCTACGGTGCTGACGGCTCCACGCGCGATCGCACGCATGCGTTGGTGCGACGCATCCAGACGGAGACCGCACTCACCGGTGCGCCGCATCTCACCTGTGTCGGTGCCTCGCGCGGTGAAGTGCTCGATGTCGCTCGTCGTTACTGGGATGAGGGCATTCGCCACATCGTCGCGCTGCGTGGCGACCCGCCGCAGGGTGCCACGACCTACGATCCGCATCCCGATGGGTTTGCCTACGGCGCAGATCTCGTGGCGGGCCTGCGCAGCATCGCGGATTTCGATATCTCGGTCGCGGCCTATCCCGAGACCCATCCCGAGGCGCCTTCGGCCGAGGCGGATCTCGAGAACTTTCGTCGCAAGGTGGATGCTGGCGCCACCCGCGCGATCACCCAGTTTTTCTTTGATACTGATGACTATCTGCGCTTCCGTGATCGTTGCGTTGCGGCGGGTATTACCGTGAGCATCGTTCCCGGGATATTGCCCATCACGCGCTTCCCGCAGGTGACGCGCTTTGCCGCGCGCTGTGGTGCAAAGGTGCCGGGCTGGCTGGCGGAGCGTTTCGCGGGGCTCGATGACGATCCAGACACGCGCCGCCTGATCGCCGCGAATGTGGCGATCGAGCAGGTCTCGCGTCTGCGCCGTCACGGGGTCAACGAATTCCACTTCTACACGCTCAATCGCGCCGAGCTCACCTACGCGATCTGTCACGCGCTCGGCCTCCGCCCGATCGTAGCGGCAACGGGTGCCGCATGAGCTGCTGTGCGCAGCATCTGCCCGCGCCGCAGGCGCTCGAGTCGCGCACCACGAGCGCCAAGGCCGCGCCGTTCGTGATCACGCCGGTCGACGCCGCCGCGCGCACCGAGCGGGTGCGTCGCCTTCGCGAGCTCATCGAGGAGCGGATTTTGCTGATCGATGGCGCGATGGGCACCATGATCCAGCGCTACAAGCTCGACGAAGCCGGCTATCGAGGTAACCGTTTTGCGGATTACGGTCGTGATGTGCGCGGCAACAATGATCTGCTGGCGCTGACGCGGCCGGAGATCGTCGCCGAAATCCACCGCGCTTATTTCGAGGCCGGTGCCGACATCGTGGAAACCAACACTTTCAACTCGACCACCATCGCCCAGGCCGATTACGGCATGGAAGCACTGGTACCGGAGTTGAACTATCGCGCGGCGCGACTCGCGCGCGAAGTGGCCGATGAGGTTGCGATGCGCACGGGTTCGCCGCGCTTCGTGGCCGGTGCCCTCGGACCTACTAATCGCACCGCCTCGCTCTCGCCGGACGTCAACGATCCCGGTATGCGCAATGTCGACTTCGATCAGTTGGTGGCGGCGTACGCCGAGGCCACGAACGCGCTGGTGCAAGGTGGCGCGGATCTCATCCTGATCGAGACGGTGTTCGACACGCTCAATGCCAAGGCGGCGCTCTTTGCCGTGCGGCAGGTGCTCGATGAACTCGCGCTCGATCTGCCGGTGATGGTGTCGGGCACGATCACCGACGCCTCGGGTCGCACGCTCTCGGGTCAGACCACCGAGGCCTATTGGAACTCGGTGCGTCACGGCGAGTTGTTCGCGATCGGCCTCAACTGCGCGCTCGGTGCGAGCGACATGCGTCCCTACGTCGCTGAACTTGGGCGCATCTCCGATCGCTACGTGTGCGCGTATCCGAATGCCGGCTTACCCAATGCCTTTGGCGAATACGATGAAACGCCTGCCGAAACCGCAGCGATCCTCGCCGAGTTCGCGCGCTCCGGGCTGCTTAATATCGTGGGCGGCTGTTGCGGTACGACACCGGATCACATCCGCCTGATTGCCGAGGCGGTGCGCGGCGTGAAGCCGCGTTCGCGCCAGCCGATTGAAGTGAAGTGCCGGCTGTCGGGTCTTGAACCGCTCAATGTTTCGGCCGACACGCTGTTCGTCAACGTAGGCGAGCGGACCAATGTCACGGGCTCGGCGAAGTTCCGCAAGCTCATCGAGGCGGGTGACTATGCGACCGCGCTCGATATTGCGCGTCAACAGGTGGTCGCAGGCGCGCAGATCATCGACGTCAACATGGACGAGGGCATGCTCGATTCCGAGGCGGCGATGGTGCGCTTCCTCAATCTGATCGCCGCCGAACCCGACATCGCGCGCGTCCCGCTCATGATCGATTCCTCGAAGTGGAGCGTGATCGAGGCAGGGCTGAAGTGTGTGCAGGGCAAGCCGATCGTCAATTCGATCAGTCTCAAGGAAGGCGAGGCTGCGTTCATTGCGCAGGCACGCAAGGTCCGCGCCTTCGGCGCTGCGGTCGTGGTGATGGCCTTCGACGAGCGAGGTCAGGCCGACAGTATCGAGCGCAAGGTGGCGATCTGCGAGCGCTCCTACGCAATCCTCACGCAGCAGGTCGGTTTCCCGCCCGAAGACATCATCTTCGATCTTAATATCTTTGCCGTGGCCACGGGTATCGAGGAGCACGCCAACTACGGGGTCGATTTCATAGAGGCTACGCGACTCATCAAGTCGCGCCTGCCGCACGCCATGGTGAGCGGCGGCGTGAGCAACGTGTCATTCTCGTTTCGCGGCAACGACCCGGTTCGCGAAGCGATGCACAGCGTGTTCCTCTATCACGCCATCCGTGCCGGCATGGACATGGGCATCGTCAACGCCGGCCAGTTGGCGATCTATGAAGATATTGCCGCTGATCTGCGCGAGGCTGTCGAAGATGTGATTCTCAATCGGCGCGCGGATTCCACCGAGCGGCTGCTCGCCGTGGCCGGACGCTTCAAAAGCGAGGCGGGTACGCGTCGCGAGGCCGATCTCGAGTGGCGCTCGCTCCCGGTGGTCAAACGGCTCGAACATGCGCTCGTCAAGGGAATGGATGAGTTCATCGTCGAGGACACGGAGGCGGCACGGCTCGAGGCGCGACATCCGATCGAGGTGATCGAAGGGCCGCTGATGGATGGCATGAACGTCGTCGGCGATCTTTTCGGTGCAGGCAAGATGTTCTTGCCCCAGGTGGTCAAAAGTGCGCGCGTCATGAAAAAAGCTGTCGCGCATCTCGTGCCCTTCATCGAGGATGGCAAATCGGGCGCCGCACGCAGCAATGGCAAGATCGTGCTCGCCACAGTCAAGGGGGACGTGCACGACATCGGCAAGAACATCGTGGGCGTTGTACTGCAGTGCAATAATTTCGAGGTGATTGATCTTGGCGTGATGGTGCCTGCCGAGAAGATTCTCGAGGTCGCGCGTCGCGAGAATGCAGCGCTGATCGGTCTGTCCGGACTCATCACGCCCTCGCTCGATGAAATGGTGCATGTGGCGCGCGAGATGCAGCGTCAGGGTTTCACCGTGCCGTTGTTGATCGGTGGCGCCACGACTTCGCCCGCGCATACCTCGGTGAAGATCGCGCCGCAGTACCGCGAGCCGGTGGTCTATGTCAAAGATGCCTCGCGCGCCGTGGGTGTCTGCCAGTCATTGGTGACGCCCGCACAAAAAACGGGTTTTGTCGCCAAAATTGCCGAAGAGCATGAACGACGTCGTGAGCAGCATGCGGGCAAGACGGTCAAGCAGCCTGAGGCATCGCTCGCCGCCGCTCGCGCCAACAAGCGGCGGATCGATTGGCAGGCTTATCGACCGGTGGCGCCGCTGCGTCCGGGCGTGCAGGTGTTCGAGGACTATCCACCCACCGAGCTACTCGATTACATCGACTGGATGCCGTTCTTCAACGCCTGGGAGTTCGCCGGCAAATTTCCGGACATCCTCACGGACAGCGTGGTGGGTGAGGCGACGAGCAATCTCTATGCCGACGCGCGTCGCATGCTCAAACAAATCATCGCGGGCAACTGGCTCACCGTACGTGCCGTGCTCGGTGTGTTTCCGGCGAATTCCGTGGGGGACGACATCGAGCTCTATACGGGCGAGGACCGTCGCGAGGTGCTGATGACGCTGAATCATCTGCGGCAGCAGAAGGGTAAACCCGCTGGGCAGCCGCACGAGTGCTTGGCCGATTACGTCGCGCCGCGGGACAGCGGCGTACGCGATTACGTGGGTGGCTTTGCGGTGACGGCGGGTGTCGGCATCGAGGAGCATGTGGCGCGGTTCGAGGCGGCACATGATGATTACTCGAGCATCATGCTCAAGGCGCTGGCCGATCGCTTCGCCGAGGCTGCGGCCGAGCACTTCCACGAACGCACGCGACGCGAACTCTGGGGTTACGACGCTGCCGAGCAGCTCACCAATCAGGAGCTCATTGGCGAGGCGTATCGCGGCATTCGGCCCGCTCCGGGGTATCCGGCCTGTCCCGACCACACCGAAAAAGCCAAGTTGTGGCAGTTGCTCGATGTGCAGCGAAACACGGGCATCCGCCTGACCGAAAGCTTCGCGATGTACCCGACGGCCGCGGTGAGCGGCTGGTATATCGCGCATCCGGAAGCCAAATATTTCGCTGTCGGCAAGATCGATCGCGATCAGCTAGAAGACTATGCACGCCGCAAGGGCGTGCAGGTCGAGGAGGCCGAGCGCTGGCTGGCGCCCAACCTCGGCTACGAGCGCAGCTGACGGAGATAAGCCGGCCCACCGAGCGCGCGCATCTGGCCCATGATGGCATCGCGCCGTCCCTGGACGTATGCAGATGGGCGGTCGGCACGCAGGCGTTTCGGGTTGGGCAGCACCGCAGCCAGCGTTGCGGCTTCACGGCGGGTCAGTCGCGACGCATCCTCGGCAAAGAATTTTTGCGCGGCGGCCTGCACTCCGTACGTACCGCGGCCGAACTCGGCAATATTCAGGTAAACCTCGAGAATTCGCTCTTTAGGCCACAGTGCCTCGATCAGCACCGTGAACCAAACCTCGAGTCCCTTGCGCAGCCAGCTACGCTGCGGCCAAAGAAAAAGATTCTTGGCGACTTGCTGCGAGATGGTACTGGCGCCGCGGGTGCGCGTGCTTTTTTCGTTGTGCTTCAAGGCTTTTCGAATCGACTCGAAGTCGAAGCCGGCATGCAGCGGAAATAGTTGATCTTCGGCAGCGATTGCTGCCATGGCGGCGTGTGGCGAGATTCGCTCGAACGGAGCCCACTCGTAGGCATTGGCGTAGCTGAAATCACCCTCGAGCATTGCCGCAACGCGCGTCGTCAACATGAAAGCCGAGGTCGGCGGCGGCACCCAGCGCAGCACCGCGACCAGCGCGACCGATCCGCCCACTGCGATCAGCAGCGCGCGGACCAGGATACGCAGAATGCGCGTCGCCTTCAGGCGGCAGCCTCGCGCGTGACCGAGTGGATGATCACCTCGTCCACCGGTACATCACCGTGGCCACGACGGCGGGTGGTCGGGACTTCGGCGATCGCGTCGATCACGTCCATGCCGGCGATGACTCGACCGAACACGGCGTAGCCATAGTTACCGGGCTGGTGATTGAGGAAGTCGTTGTCGATGAGATTGATGAAGAACTGCGCGGTCGCGCTGTGCACGTCGCTGGTACGCGCCATCGCGAGCGTACCCCGCAGATTTTCGAGGCCGTTCGTGGCCTCGTTGCGAATCGGCGGCCGCGTATCTTTTTGTTCCATGCCGCTCGCGAAGCCACCACCCTGAATCATGAAACCCGGAATGACGCGATGAAAGATCGTGCCGTCATAGTGGCCGGCCTCGACGTACTGCAGAAAATTGGCAGCAGATTCCGGTGCTTCTTTCGCAAATAATTCGACGCTGAAATCGCCGGCGCTGGTCTTGAACTTGAGCATGTGCGGGGTCTTCTCTGATTAAAGGGTGGTCCGATTAAAGGGTGGTCTGATCAGGATATGGGGTCGGTCTTTGACATCCGAAGCGAGTGTAGGTCCAGTCTGCCTTCAGTGACGCGTTCGTGACCGGCGAGATCGCGGTGCGAGACTACGTGACGGAAACCCCGCGCGACAAGTTCGGCGCGCAGTCTTGCGCCCTGAGCGGTGCCGTGCTCGAGCAGCAGAGTGCCGGCAGGTTCGAGATAGCGCGGCGCCGCGGCTGCGAGGTATGCAAGATCGGCAAACCCGTCATCGCCCGGGGTCAGTGCGGCGCGCGGTTCGTGACGCAGCGAGTCGCCCTGCAGCACCGGATCATCCGCTGCGACATACGGCGGATTGGCCGCGATAATATTAAAGCGACGTCCGGCGACCGGCGCGAACCAGTTCCCCTGCAGCAACTCAAGGGCGACGGCATGCCGCGCCGCGTTTTGTCGCGCGACGGCGAGCGCTTCGTGGCAGCGCTCTACCGCTGTGACTCGCCAGCCTGGGCGCTCATGAGCAATGGCGATGGCGATTGCGCCGGAGCCGGTGCCGAGATCCAGCACCGTGGGCAGGGCAAGGCCACCCGTTTCGAGCGCATCACCGCACTGCAAGGCACGCTCCACGAGTAGCTCGGTCTCGGGTCGCGGGACGAGCACGGCGGGACTGACGGTGAGCGTGAGCGACCAGAACTCGCGTTCGCCCAAGAGGTAAGCGAGTGGTTCACCGTCACAGCGTCGATGAAGCCACTGCGAAATCTTTGCTTGCTCGAGCACCGACAGGGCGCGTTCGGGATCGGCATAGAGCGTGCTGCGCGGCAGGCCGAGCGCTGCGAGCACGAGGGCTTCCGCCTCGCGCAGCGCATCGCGCGCAGGCTGTGGCTCGGGCGGATGCGGCCTGAGCGGGCGGGCGACATGGGCCGCGGCCAGAGCGGCCGCTACCGTCTGCACGGCAGTGCGCAGATGGGCGGGGATCGTGAGGATGGCGAGCGACGGCATGAATCAAGCGTGTGTCGGGATGGGCTGCTCCACGCTGCCTAGTGTCGCACGCGGTGTGCATCTGCGCGTCGGCCGCCATGACGCGGCTTACCGGCGAGTCTGCTAGATTGCGCCGCACCATGAGTGCCCACGCATGAATTCCCAAGCATGAACCGCCGTGCATCGATCGTCCCGGATTTTCCCAGCGAGGCGCTGCTGCCCCGCAGGCCGGCGAGCCTCGGAGAAATCCTCGATGCCGGGTTCGTGCTCTTCAAGGGCACGCTGATTGGTTGCGTGCCGTTTTCGCTGTTGGCGGTGCTGTTCGGCCACCTGCCTTCGGTGTACCAACTCCTCACGGGTCAGGCGCTGGCGCTTGACGAATCCAAGGATCTCATCTGGTGGCTGCTGATGCTGGTAGCCGGGCTCGGTACGCTCTGCGTGTGGCTGATCATCATGCTGCGTCAACGCGCAGCGTTGGTAGCCGCCGCGTCAGCGGGCAACGCTGACGGCGTTGCGGGCGGCGTGTTCGCCGATGTCGTGGCCGCAGTGCGCCTATTGCCGCGAGCGCTGCTGTTGCTGCTGTTCGCAGCAGCGGCAATCGTGCTCGGCAGCGTGCTCTTGGTGTTGCCCGGGATTTACCTGCTGGTGGCGTTCTGGCCCGCACTCGCGATCCAGGTGTTCGAGGCGCGCGGTATTCGCGACTCGCTTGATGGATCGCTGCAACTCGTGCGCGGCGAGTGGCGTCATGTGGCGATGACGCTGGTGGTGGTGGCGATGAGCGTGCTCGCCTTGTTCGTGATCGGCAGTCTTTGCGGCTTGCTGTTGTTCGAGATCACGGGTCGTGCCGACCTCGCCAAAGATCCGCTGGCGAGCGGGCTGGTCGCGGGCTTGCTCGGCGCGTTGTTTCAGCCGCTGGTGATCGCGTTCACCCTCGCGAGTTACGCGGATCTGCGCCATCGCAAGGCTTGAGATCGCTGCGTCGGCGTCGCATGCCGTGCCGCGCCGCTCAGGTCTCTTCTTCAGCGAGCAGTTCTGCCTGATGTTCCTGCAGTAACGGCTCGATCAAATCTTCGAGTCGGCCTTCCATGATGGCGTCGAGCTGATACAGCGTGAGATTGATCCGGTGGTCGGTGACGCGGCCTTGCGGAAAGTTGTAGGTGCGGATGCGCTCGGAGCGATCACCGCTGCCCACTTGCAGCTTGCGCTCGCGAGCCTGCGCAACCTCGCGTTTTTCCTGCTCGGAGGCGCGCAACTTGGCCTTGAGCAGCGACATCGCTCGACTGCGATTCTTGTGTTGCGAGCGTTCGTCCTGACATTCGACCACGAGACCACTCGGCAAGTGCGTGATGCGCACCGCCGAATCGGTTTTGTTGACGTGCTGCCCGCCTGCGCCCGAGGCGCGATGCGTGTCGATGCGCAGATCGGCGGGATTGATCTCGACATCCTCGACCTCATCGAGCTCGGGCAGGATGGCCACGGTCACCGCCGAGGTGTGGATCCGTCCCTGGGCTTCGGTCGCGGGGACCCGCTGCACGCGATGCGTACCCGATTCTAACTTGAGCTTGGCAAACACGCCGGCGCCGAGCACGCGGCAGATGACCTCGCGATATCCCCCATGTTCGCCGGGGCTTTCGCTGAGTGTCTCGATCTGCCAGCCCTGTTTCTCGGCATAGCGGCTGTACATGCGCAGCAGGTCACCTGCAAAGATTGCCGCCTCATCGCCACCGGTGCCCGCGCGCACCTCCAGATAGATGTTGCGACCGTCACGTGGATCAGGCGGAATCAGCATTCGTCGCAGCGCGTGCTCTTCGAGCACCAAGGTCTCGTCCAAGCGGCGTGACTCTTCTTCGCCGAGGGCGCGCATCTCGGGGTCGCCATCCGCGGCGAGCCCCTGCGCCGCCGCGAGTTCAGTCTCGATAGCACGATATCTCTCGTATCGTTCAGCGAGCGGCGTCAGGCGCGCGTATTCCATCGACAGCTCGCGAAACTGGTTCGAACCGCCGTCCACGGCGGGGTCTGCAAGCAATCGACCCACTTCTTCATAGCGGTCGGCCTGCCGGTCGAGGCGTTGACGGATGGAGGCTTTCATCGGGCAGGCGCGATTCTCGGGGTGTGAATGGATGCTGACAAGCCAGCCGGTTCCGATATAGTCCGGAAACAATGTCTGCCGCCCGCTTTCGTCCGCTCAGCGCGCTCATTTTGCTCCTCGCCTCGCCGTGGCTCGGTGCCCTGCAGCCGGCCGAGGGCGGTGCCGCCGATACCAGCGCGGCCGACCGGGCGCTGCTGGCCGGCGACTGCAAGGGCGCCGTCGAGGGTTACCTTGCGGCGGGCCTGCTCGATCGCAACCCGCGAGTGATCGAGCGCGCGGTCGAGGTGGCAAGGGCGTGTCGTCACCTGCCCGCGGCGAGTCGAGCGGCGGACCGCTTGCTCGAGCTCGATGGCGAGAACGTCGATTCGCTGCGGCTCGTCGGGCTGATCGCCCTCGAAAGCTGGCGACTCGATCTCGCCCGTCGCGTCTATCGCGATCTGCTTGCCAAACCTGATGTGGAGCCCGAGCGCGCGCTCGCCGATATTCTGCCCGAGATTGCCGAGGGTGATGAAGCTCCCGCAGGTTGGCTGGTATTCAAAGAAATCATCGATCGGCAGACGGCTGCGGCCCGTACACTCGCCACGCTTGCCCGCATCGCCTGTAGTGCCGATGACATCGGCAGCTGCCTTGAACTGATCGCTGCTGCTCGCAGCAAGGACGGAGGCAACGACGCGCGTACCATCCGGCTCGCCGCCGCCGCGGCGGCGGCGCGGGGCGATGCCGAGCGCGCGCTTGCCGAGGCGGAGCTTGTCGCGCAGGGTGATCCCGAGAATCATCGCTTCGCGCGTATCGAGACGCTGATCACGCTTGATCGATTGGATGAGGCGCGCGAGGCGCTGCTCGCCATCGAGAAAGATCCGACGCCCGGCAATGGACGGGCGGCAGTCGATGCAGATCGTCGCTTGGCGCTGCTCGCGCTCTCGAGCGGCGATGAGGTCGAGGCCGAGCGTCGCTTCGGCGCGCGTCTTTCGCGGGATCGCGGTGCGGGTGAGGCGATTTATTACCTGTCGCTCATCGCCGAACGTCGCGGCCGCAAGGACGTTGCGCTGCAAGGCTATCGGCAACTGATCGCCGCAGGCGTCGGCTTGCCGCCAAGAGTGCGCGCGGCGCGTTTGCTGCTCGAGCGTGGCGAACGCGAGGAGGCGCTAAAATTCTTTGACGATCTCCTCAAGGGCGGCAGAACCGATGCCATCGAGGTCGAAATCGCGCGCTCGCGGGCACTGCTCGACGCCGGTTTGGGGAGCGAGGCGATAGCGAGCGTCGATACCGCGCTCGAGCGCTATCCGTCCCATCCAGCGCTGCTTTATCACCGCGCTGTGCTCCTCGACGGGGCAGGGCGTACGCGCGAGGGCGTGCGCGTCTTCGAAGCGCTGCTCGCGCAGCGTCCGGGCGATGGCAACGTGCTGAACGCGCTCGGCTATACGTTGGCGGATCGCAAGCAGCAGTTGCCCCGCGCGGAACGCTTGATCCGCGAGGCGTTGATACAGCGCCCGGACAGCGCCGCGTTTCTCGATAGCCTCGCCTGGGTGCGCTTTCGACGCGGTGATCGGGCGTCGGCTTTGCCGCTGCTCGAGCGCGCGTGGCGCGTGTCGCGCGAGCCTGAGATCGCGGCCCACTGGGGCGAGGTGCTGTGGGCCTCGGGCGACAAGACGCAGGCCCGGGCGGTGTGGGCGCGTGCGCTCGCCATCGCGCCAGACTTGACGCCGCTGCGCAACACGGTCGAGCGGCTTGCCGGATCGATCGAGCTCGGCGCGCCCGGGACGCCGTGACCCGATCAAGGACGACTCGCCTGCGTGGCGCGGGTCTGCTGGTGGCATGCGCGGCGCTGCTGTCGGCCTGTGCAACGTTGCGCGATCACGCCGCCATGCCCCGCGCCTTGCCGAGCAATTGGGACGATCGACGCGGCGAACTTCAGGCGCTCATGCGCTTTGACCTGCAGGGACGGCTGGCCGTGGCCAGCGGCGAGGAGGGCTTCAGCGCGGCGCTGCGTTGGTCGCAACGATTCGACCGGGCTCGGCTCGAAGTCGACGGACCGCTCGGCGTCGGCGGCGTGCGAGTCGATCTGGAGCGGGGGCGGCTACGGGATGAGGCCGTACGCACCGAGCTTGAGCAACGTCTTGGCTTCGCTTTGCCAATCGAGTCCCTGCGCTATTGGATGCTTGGGGTGCCTGATCCTGCGCGCGCCGCCGAGGAGCAACGAGACGCCGATAGTCCGACGCTCGCCGCGCTGACTCAGGATGGCTGGACTGTTTCGTTCACGCGCTATGCACGAGTCGCTGACGGGAACTACGAGCTGCCGCAGCTGATCGAGGTGACTCGCGAGTCGGTGCGCGTGCGGTTGCTGATCGAGCGTTGGGGCAGAGCACGGCGATGACAATCAACGTGTGGTGGCCGGCGCCGGCCAAACTCAATCTTTGTCTGCATGTGACCGGCCGACGTGCTGATGGCTACCACGAGTTGCAGACCATTTTTCAGCCGATCGACCTGCAGGACGAGCTGGCGTTCGAGGTGGCCCCTGCGGGAGTGATCGAGCGGCGCGACGATGCGCAGGCGAAGCCCGGGGCGTTGGCCGCGATCCCCTCGGCCGAGGATCTTTGCGTGCGTGCGGCGCGGGCGCTGGCCGAGCTCGCCGCCGAGCAGCTCGGACGAGCGGTTTCCGGCGTGATCATTCGCATCCGCAAGCGTATTCCGATGGGCGGTGGCCTCGGCGGCGGCAGTTCGGATGCGGCGACGACCTTGCTGGTGCTCAATACGCTCTGGAGCCTCGGTTTCGATCGCGCGACGCTCGCCGCGGTCGGTCTGAAGCTCGGCGCCGATGTGCCGGTCTTCATCCACGGGGTCGCCGCCGTGGGCGAGGGGGTGGGCGAGCGGTTGACGCCGGTATCGCTGCCGGATCGCTGGTTCCTCGTCATCCACCCCGGAGTCTCGGTACCGACGGCAACGGTGTTCCAGGCGCCTGAATTGACACGAAATTCCCCGATCCTCACAATACCCGCCCTTTTGGCGTCGGGGGGTCGAAACGACTGCGAGCCGGTGGTGCGCGAGCGCTATCCGGAAGTTGCAGAGGCGATCGACTGGTTGGCGAGGTTCGCCCCGACGCGGTTGACGGGTACAGGGTCCTGCATTTTCGCGAGCTTCGACTCGGCCGCTGCGGCAGAACGGGTCGCCGCGCGCGTGCCGGACTGCTGGCGGGCTTGGGTGGCGCGTGCACTGCCGCGCTCCCCGTTGCTCGATCGTCTGCCGGAATCGACCTCGCTTTGAAGTTTTTCAGACACCGCGTCTGCTGGGGTGTCGCCAAGTGGTAAGGCAGCGGGTTTTGATCCCGCCATTCGGAGGTTCGAATCCTTCCACCCCAGCCATTCGGTGTCGCCGCGTTCGGTTGATGTAGCGCTCGAGAGGCCCGCTTGGATAGCCAGACCCTGGCCGTGTTCACCGGCAATGCGAATCCCGCGTTGGCCCAGGAGATCGCCCGACACCTGATGGTGCCGCTCGGCCGTGCCGTAGTGAGCCGCTTCAGCGACGGTGAGGTGAACGTCGAGCTCATGGAAAACGTGCGCGGCCGCGACGTCTTCCTCGTGCAGCCGACCTGCCCACCGGTCAATGATCACTTGATGGAACTGCTCGTGATGGCCGACGCCTGTCGTCGTGCCTCGGCAGCGAGCGTCACGGCGGTGGTGCCCTACATGGGCTATTCGCGTCAGGATCGTCGGCCGCGTGCCACGCGCTCGGCCATCTCCGCCAAGCTCGTCGCCAACATGATGACCGAAGCGGGCATCAGCCGCGTGCTCACGGTCGATCTGCACGCCGAGCAGATCCAGGGTTTCTTTGATATCCCGGTGGACAACGTCTATGCCTCGCCAGTGCTGCTCGGCGATGCCTGGCGCCAGCGCTACGAGAACATGATCGTGGTCTCGCCCGATGTCGGTGGCGTGGTGCGCGCCCGCGCGCTCGCCAAGCGGCTCGATGATGTCGAACTCGCAATCATCGACAAGCGGCGTCCGCGACCCAACGAATCGAAGGTGATGAACATCATCGGCGAGGTTGCGGGCAAGACCTGCGTGCTGATCGACGATATGGTCGACACCGCCGGCACGCTCTGTCTGGCGGCGCAGGCGCTCAAAGACGAGGGCGCGGTCAAGGTCGTCGCCTACATCACTCATCCGATCCTCTCCGGCAGTGCCGTCGAGAAGATCACCCATTCCGCGCTCGATCAGCTGGTGGTGACCGACACCATCCCGCTGTCGGCGGCGGCGCAGCAGTGCGGGCGGATCCGTCAGCTTTCAGTGGCGGGCCTGCTCGGCGAGACGATACGGCGAATTCGCGACGAAGAGTCGGTGAGTTCGCTGTACGTCGATTGAGTCCGTTCTGGTCGCGGAACGGAAAGACATCAACCAGGAGCAAGTCAATGAAAATCTCGTTCGAACTGGCCGCGGAACTCCGCAACGACGAAGGCAAAGGTGCGAGCCGCCGCCTGCGTCACGCGGGCAAGGTCCCGGCCATCCTCTACGGCGGCAAGCGTGATCCGCGCATGCTGTCCCTCAATCACGAAAAACTGGTCATTCTGGTCGAGGACGAAAAGTTTTACTCGACCATCATCGGCCTTAAGGTCGGTGACGAGACGCAGGCAGCGATCGTCAAGGATCTGCAGATGCATCCGGCGCGCAACCAGGTGTTGCATGTCGATCTGCAGCGCGTACTCGAAGACGAGAAGATCCGCATCCGTCTGCCAGTCCACTTCAAGGGCGAGGCCGCATCGCCGGGCGTGAAGACGCAGGGTGGTTTGGTCTCGCATCGCATCACCGACATCGAAGTGACCTGTCTGCCGAAGGATCTGCCGGAGGAGATCGCGCTTGATCTCTCGCAGATGAAGCTCAACGAATCAAAGTACATTTCCGACATCACGCTGCCTGCGGGTGTGGTGGCCACCGCCGTGCTGCAAGGTAAGGATCAGGTGGTCGTCTCGATCCACAGCCCGCGCGCTCAGGAGCCGGAAGCCGTGGCGGCGGAAGCGACTGTGGCGGCAGCGCCGGCGGCGGACGCCAAGAAGGAAGAGCCCAAGAAGGAAGCTGCAAAGAAATAAGCGCGCTTCGGTGACGGATCTGCGGGTGGCGATGCGTTCGCCATCTGCAGATGCGAATGGAGGCCGCCTTCACGGGCGGCCTCCGTTTTTGCGGAGGCTGAATGGCCGGTACGACGCTCAAGCTCATCGTGGGACTCGGCAATCCGGGCGACAAATACGCGCGGACGCGACACACCGCGGGCTTTTGGTTCGTCGATGAACTCGCGCGGCGTCACGGCGGACAGTTTCGCAGCGAGTCGAAGCATCAGGGTGAGATCGCACGAGTTCGTGTGTCCGCAGAGGGCGGTGCTGCGCTCGAGATCTGGCTTTTGAAGCCGAGCACGTACATGAACAAAAGTGGCGGCGCGATTGCCTCGCTCAGTCATTTTTACAAGGTGACGCCGGGCGAGGTGCTGGTCGCGCACGACGAGCTCGATTTATCCGCCGGTACCGCACGCTTCAAGTTGGGTGGCGGCCACGGTGGTCATAACGGCTTGCGCGATACCATCGCGGCGATTGGCGCCGAGTTCTGGCGACTGCGACTCGGTATTGGGCATCCCGGACACAAGGATCTCGTGCTCGATTACGTGCTGCAGCGCGCTTGCGCAGCGGATGAGCGCGCCATAGAGGCTTCGATCAACAAGGCGGCCGATGCGCTGCCCGTACTGCTCGGTCAGGGGGCCGAGAAGGCGATGAACCGTTTGCATACACAGGACTGAATCAATCATGGGAATCAAGTGCGGTATCGTCGGTTTGCCCAACGTCGGCAAGTCGACTCTCTTCAATGCGCTGACGCGCTCGGCGATCGCCGCCGAGAATTATCCGTTCTGCACCATCGATCCCAATGTGGGTATCGTGCCCGTGCCCGATCCGCGGCTCGATCAGCTTGCAGCCATCGTGCAGCCCGAACGCATCGTGCCGACCACGGTCGAGTTCGTCGACATCGCGGGCATCGTCAAAGGTGCCTCCACCGGCGAAGGACTCGGCAACAAGTTTCTCGCCAATATCCGCGAAGTCGATGCGATCACGCATGTGGTGCGTTGCTTCGTCAATGACGACATCGTGCACGTATCGGGGCGCATCGATCCGCTCGCCGACATCGAGACCATCAACACCGAGCTTGCCCTCGCCGATCTCGACACCGCCGAAAAAGCGCTGCAGCGCGCCGAGAAAGCCGCCAAAGCCATGGACAAGGAGGCGATCAAGGCGCGCGAGGTCATTCGTCGCGTGCGCGATGCGCTCAACGAGGGCAAGCCCGCGCGCGCCATCGAACTCGATGACACCGAGCGGCCGATCGTGCGCGAGATGCAGCTGCTCACCTACAAGCCCGTGCTTTATATCGCCAACGTGCAGGAGAGCGGTTTCACCAATAACCCGATGCTCGAGGCGGTGCAGAAGCTTGCGGCGAGCGAAGGCTCGCAGGTGGTCGCGGTGTGCGCGGCGATCGAGGCCGAGATTTCGCAACTCGAAGACGCCGATCGCGCCGAGTTCCTCAAAGATTTGGGTCCCGAAGAGCCGGGTCTGAATCGGGTCATTCGCGCCGGCTACGCGTTGCTTGGCTTGCAGACTTACTTCACCGCCGGGGTGAAGGAAGTGCGCGCCTGGACGGTCAAGAAAGGGGCTACCGCACCGCAAGCGGCAGGCGTCATCCACACCGACTTCGAGCGCGGGTTCATCCGCGCCGAAGTGATCGCTTTCGATGATTTCACTGCGCTCAAGGGCGAGCAGGGCGCGAAGGAAGCCGGCAAGCTGCGCCTTGAGGGCAAGGAATATCTCGTCCGCGAGGGCGATGTGATGCACTTCCGATTCAACGTCTGAGGGGTGCGTGGAAGCGTTTCTCATCTCCACTGGCATCGTTGCGCTCGCCGAGATCGGCGACAAGACGCAATTGCTCGCGCTGGTGCTCGCTGCCAAATACCGCAAGCCGGTGCCGATCGTGCTCGGCATTCTGGTCGCGACGCTGGTCAACCATGCGGTCGCAGGGTATGTGGGTGCGTGGGTCTCCTCGGCTGTTGGCGCCGAACTGATGCGTTGGATCCTCGGTATTTCCTTCCTCGCCATGGCCGGTTGGATGCTGATTCCCGACAAGCTCGATGACGAGGAAGACAAGCCTGCACGCTACGGGGTGTTTCTCACCACGCTGATCGCGTTCTTCATCGTCGAGATGGGCGACAAGACGCAGATTGCGACCGTCGCACTCGCTGCCAAGTACGGTTCGCTGCTCGCGGTGGTGGGCGGCACAACGCTCGGCATGATGCTTGCCAATGTTCCGGCGGTACTGCTCGGCGAAGTCGCGGCCAAAAAATTACCCATGCGCCTCGTGCACGGCACGGCCGCGGCCATCTTCGCGGTGCTCGGTATCCTCGTGTTGCTCGGCGTCGGCTCCAGCCTCAGCGTTTGACCGAGGCTGATCAGATGAGGCCGAGCGGCAACTCCGTGGTGTTCTTGGTTTCCTCGATGACGATGCGTGAGTCGATCGACTGCACGCCCGGGATCTGCGCGAGCTTGCCCTGTACAAAACTGTTGTATTCCTCGACCGAGCGCGTGGCGACCAGCAGTATGAAGTCGATGTCGCCCATCACGAGGAAGCACTGCAGCACCTCGGGAAAACTCACCACGCGCTGCTTGAATTTGGGCAGTGATTGCCAGCCGTGGCTCGCGAGCTTGACGTTGACCACGACCAGCACCTCGAGACCCAGCTTCTTGCGTGCTAGACGCGCGACGCGGCTCTGAATCACGCCGGCTTCTTCGAGTTGGTTCACGCGTCGCCAGCAGGGCGACTGCGAAAGGCCCACGCGCTCGGCGAGGTTCGTGGTCGGGATGGTGGCGTCCTGCTGCAACACCTTCAGGATGGCGATATCCTGCTTGTCGAGTTTCATGAATAGTATCTCCTCATAACGACCGATCGAAGAATAACCTATTCCAAAAATTGCGCCTCAAGTGTGCGCCTGGGCGATGGCAGCGGCGCGGCGCTCGCTTATGCTGACTCGCCATGAGCAGCCCATGCACGACTGGACCAAAACTGCATGTCCCCGCCGTGCCGGCGCGGCCGGGTGAGGCGCCGGACTTCAGCTATGTGCGAATCGCCGCAGCGGGCGAGGTGGGTCGACCGGACCCGGCGGTGGCGGTCGCGGAGACTGCACCGCTCGCCGAATCTTTGGTACGCGTGCTCGATGAGACCGGACAGGCGGTCGGGTCGTGGAACCCGCGTTTGTCCGTCGATGAACTCTTGCAGGGGCTGCGGCTGATGCTGCTCACGCGGCTCTTCGATGAACGCATGCAGCGCGCGCAGCGACAGGGGCGCATCACCTTCTATGTGCGCAGTCTCGGCGAAGAGGCGGTGTCGGTCGCCGCCGCCATGGCGCTACGCGAGACGGACATGCTGTTCCCCTCGTATCGCAATCAGGGCCTCTTCATGGCGCGCGGCTTGCCGCTCATCGAGATGATGTCGCAGCTGCTCTCGAACTCGCGGGACATGTGCAAAGGTCGGCAACTGCCCGTGATGTATCACTCGGCGCCGCGACGCTTATTCTCGATCTCCGGCAATCTCGCCACGCAGTATCCGCAAGCCGTGGGCTGGGCGATGGCCGCCGCGATCAAGGGAACGGATGATGTCGCGGCAACGTGGACCGGTGAGGGCAGCACGGCTGCGGCAGATTTTCATCATGCGCTCACTTTCGCCAAGGTTTACAAGGCGCCAGTGATCCTCAACGTCGTCAACAATCAGTGGGCGATTTCCACGTTTCAGGGTTACGCGGGAGGCGAGCAACGCTCCTTCGCGTCGCGCGGCCCGGGGATCGGGCTCGCAGGGTTGCGGGTCGACGGCAATGATTTTCTTGCCGTACACGCGGCGACGGCCTGGGCTGCCGAGCGCGCTCGCTCTGGGCACGGTGCCACCGTCATCGAGCTCGTAACCTATCGCGCCGGTGCGCACTCCACGAGTGATGATCCCTCGCGCTACCGGCCGCGCGAGGAGTTCGAGTATTGGCCGCTCGGCGATCCGATCGAACGTCTGAAGGCGCATTTGCTGCATCTCGGTGTCTGGGACGAGGCGCGGCATGCCGCGCTTGCCGCGACGATCGAAGAGGAACTCGCGGCCGCGTGGCGCGAGGCGGCACGCTTCGGTTCGATGGGCGAAGGTCCGAAGCTGGATCCGGCGAGCATGTTCGAGGACGTGTTCAAAGAAGTACCGGAGCATCTGCGTGTGCAGCGCGACGCGCTGCTCGCCGAACTTGCCGCGTCGTCGGGCGCGCGGCGCTGAGGAGATCGCCCCGATGATCGCGCGTTCAATGAATATGGTTCAGGCGCTCAACTCGGCGATGGACATCATGCTCGCCCGCGATCCGGCCGTTGTGCTGCTTGGCGAGGACATCGGCTATTTCGGCGGCGTGTTTCGCGTCACCGATGGTCTGCAAAAGAAATTCGGCGCGCATCGGGTGCTCGATACACCGATCGCCGAGGGCGGTATCGTGGGGGCTGCGATCGGTATGGCGGTCAATGGTCTGCGGCCGGTCGCCGAGATCCAGTTCGCCGATTACATCTATCCGGCCTACGACCAGATGGTCAGCGAGCTCGCGCGTCTGCGGTACCGCAGCGCCGCGGCGTTTACGGCGCCGCTGACCATTCGCACGCCCTGTGGCGGCGGCATTCGCGGCGGACAGACGCATTCGCAGAGTCCCGAGGGCGTATTTGCGCATGTGAGTGGTCTCAAGGTCGTAATGCCCTCCAATCCGTACGATGCCAAGGGACTGTTGATCGCGTCCATCGAGGACGACGATCCGGTCGTTTTCTTTGAGCCTAAGCGGCTTTATAACGGACCGTTCGATGGCGAGCCCGACAAGCCCGCGCAATCCTGGAGCGGCCATCCGCAGGGTGAGGTGCCCGAGGGTTACTTCACCGTGCCGATCGGCAAAGCTGCCGTGGTGCGCGCGGGTGGTGCGCTCAGCATCATCACCTACGGCACGATGGTGCACGTCTGTCTTGCAGCCGTGGAGGCACTAGGCCTCGACGCCGAGGTGGTTGATGTGCGCAGTATGGTGCCGCTCGACACCGAGACGCTCACCGCATCGGTGAGCAAAACCGGGCGCTGTCTGATCGTGCACGAGGCCACGGGCTTTGCCGGCTTTGGCGCGGAGCTCGTCGCGCAGATCCAGCAGCGCTGCTTCTGGCATCTCGAGGCGCCGATTGCGCGCGTGGCGGGTTGGGACACGCCTTATCCGCATGCTTTCGAGTGGGAGTATTTCCCGGGTAAGCAGCGCGTGATGCGCGCCATCGAGCGCCTCATGGCCGAGGCGGCGTGATGTCCACCACGACGCGTCACATCATGAAGCTCCCCGATCTCGGTGAGGGCACCGTGTCGGCCGAAGTGATCGCCTGGAAAGTCGCGCCGGGTGATCTCGTTCGCGAGGATGCGCCGCTCGTCGAGATGTCGACCGAGAAAGCCGTGGTCGAAGTGCCATCGCCCGTCAGTGGTCGCGTTATTTCTTTGGGCGGCAAGCCGGGCGACACGATTGCGGTCGGCGCGGAGCTTGCGGTGTTCGCGATCGAGACCATTATTGAAGGCGCTCCAAAAGTCGACGATGCTCGCGAAGTCGAGGCTGCTCTCAAAGAATCAGCAGCCGCGGCGGCCGTTGCGGCGGCTGCGGTTGTCGAGTCACGATCCGTCCCGCGAACCGGCGGGCGCATCATGGCTTCACCGGCAACGCGGCGACGCGCCTTCGAGGCCGGTATCGATCTTGCGACCGTGCAAGGCTCCGGGCCGCAGGGACGTATTCTGGCCCGCGACCTGAGCGCTGCTCGCGCGGCGAACGCCGCGCCCGCGGTCACCGAGATTCCGGTGATCGGTGTCCGACGCTTGATCGCGCAGCGCATGAGCGAGGCCAAGCGTGTGGCGCCGCACTTCGCGTACGTCGAGGAAGTCGACGTCACCGAGCTCGAAGCGCTACGCGTACGTTGCAATGGGCAGCGCTCTGCCGACGCACCCGCGTTGACTTATCTACCGTTTATCGTCCGTGCCCTCGCGCTCGTGTTGCACGATTTTCCGCAGTGCAACGCGCACTATGACGAGGCGCGCAACGTCATCCTCCGTCACGCCGCGGTGCATGTCGGCATCGCGACGCAGACGCCGGATGGCCTGAAGGTGCCGGTCGTGCGTGATGTGGCCGGGGGCGATGGGCAGGTGCTCGGCATCGACGAACTCGCGAGCGAGATCCGCCGCGTGAGCGAGGCGGCGCGCGCGGGTCGCGCCAAGCGCGAGGAGCTGAGTGGCTCGACCATTACGGTCACTAGCCTTGGCAAGCTCGGCGGCATCGTCTCGACGCCCATCTTGAACCTCCCCGAGGTGGCCATCATCGGGGTCAACAAGGCGATCGAGCGCGTGGTCGTGCATGATGGCAAGATCACAATCCGCCGGATGATGAATCTCTCCTCGTCCTTCGATCATCGATTCGTCGATGGCTACGATGCCGCCGCGATGATCCAGGCCCTGAAGGCGAGACTCGAAGCCCCCGGCGAGTGGTTTCTGGAGTAGACGACGATGACCGGCAATCCGCAGACAGCGCCATTCGGCAGCATACTCACCGACACCATGGCGATCGCCGGGTACCGCAACGGCGCGTGGACGCCGATGGAGCTGCGCAAGACGGGGCCCATCGAACTGCACCCGGCGGCGCATGTGCTGCATTACGGCAGCGAATGCTTCGAGGGCTTCAAGGCCTATCGTCACGCCGACGGCTCCGTCCATGTCTTTCGTCTCGCGCGGCACATCGCACGCATGCAGCAGAGCGCTCGCGCGCTCGCCCTGCCCGAGCCCGATGCAGCGATGCTCGCCTCGATGGTCAACTCGCTCATCGATCGCGTACGCAGCGATGTGCCCGAGGCGCCGGGCGCGCTCTACCTGCGACCCTTGCTCTTCGGCACCATGCCCAACATCGGTGCGGCGGCCGTGCCATCGAACGAAGCTTGTCTGGTCGTGCTCGCGAGCCCGGTGTGGGATTACTTTGCCGGCGGCATGAAGCCGCTCAAGATTCTGGTCGAGGAACACGCGCAACGCTGCGCGCCACATCTCGGTGTGGTCAAGACCGGCGGCAACTACGCCGCGGCCATGGGCCCGACGCTCGCCGCGCGCAAGACCTACGGGGTCGATCAGGTGCTCTTCTGCCCAGGCGGCGAAGTGCAGGAGACGGGTGCGGCGAACTTCCTGCTGATCCGTCCGGGCCACATCCTCACGCGCGGCCTCGACAGCAGTTTTCTGCATGGTGTCACCCGCGATTCGCTGCTGACGCTTGCTTCGACGCTCGGCTATCGCATCGAGGAGCGCATCTTTACGGTGAGCGAGATGCTCGAGTGGGTGAAGACCGGCGAGGCCGCGCTTTCGGGCACCGCCGCGGTGCTGGCCGGTGTCGGTACGTTGGTGCGCGAGGGCGTCGAGCACAAGGTCGCGGGCGGCCAGATCGGCCCCGAGACCCAGCGACTGCGCGCGGCGCTGGTCGCCATCCAGCAGGGCCTCGCCCCGGACCCCGAAGGCTGGCTGACGCGGGTCTGATCCGCTGCCTTGACAGGGCGGGGCGCAGCCACCCAAACTCGCGGCCCTTTCGGCGCCCGCCCGAAACGCCACCCGGCCTCCGTGGAAAGGTAGCTCAGCTGGTTAGAGCACGGCACTCATAATGCCGGGGTCGAGGGTTCGAGTCCCTCCCTTTCCACCAAATCTAATTCGTTTGACTTCCAAAAAATCCCGTAAAGCATTGAAAAGAAAGCGCTTTAACGTGGGCGATCATCCACGGGAGTCGATTGACACTCTGGGGCTATCCGCGGTACCACGGTGTTCCCCCAGCGGAGAACCCCAAATGCTCACCGACAAATCAAGGCAGAACCATGGGTAAGTGGACGCGTCGCGCATTGCTGGCCACGGGCGGTCTCGCGGGTGGAACGCTACTCGTCGGCGTTGGCATCGTCGCGTTCGCGCCTGACCGGCTCTCGCTGCGGCCTGATGCGGCGGGCGGGCAACTTGCGAGTTGGGTTCGTATCACGCCCACGGGCGAGGTCGTCGCGATCGTGCCGCACGCCGATCTGGGGCAGGGTACCCACACCGCGCTTGCGATGATGCTTGCCGAGGAACTCGACGCGGATTGGTCGCGGGTGCGGGTCGAAGAAGCGCCAGCGACCGACGATTACGCCAACGGCCACGTGCTGCGCGGGTTCCTCGGCGCTGCGCTGCAGCTGCCACGCATGCTCGATCGCGGCGCCGACTGGTCGGCGTTCAAGCTGACACAGCTGCTCGACGTCCAGATTACGGGCGGCAGCGTCAGCGTGCGCGGCACCGGCTGGTATGGCCTGCGCGTCGCCGGTGCGGCGGCGCGCGACATGCTGCTGCGCGCAGCGGCGGCGCGCTGGTCGGTGCCGGCGGATGAACTCACGACTGTCGACTCGAGTGTGACTCATGCAGCCAGTGGGCGCAGTGCGGGTTACGGAGAGCTCATCGAGGCCGCGGGGCAGCTTGAACCGCCGCAGCGCCCCGCGTTCAAGTCGCCGGCGGACTACCGCATCGTTGGCACACCGCGCAACCGCTTCGACGTGCCGGCGAAAGTCGATGGCACGGCCGTCTACGCGGTCGACGTTCGTCTGCCCGGCATGCTGCATGCGGCGCTGATCGCCGCTCCAGTATTCGGCGGGGTGCTCGAGTCGGTCGATGCCGCGCCTGCGCTCGCCCTTGCAGGGGTGCGGCGCGTCGTCGAGCTCGAGCAGGCCGTGGCGGTCGTGGCCGACACCCGCTGGCAGGCCGAGAAGGCGCTCGCGGCGCTGTCGCCGCGCTTCAGCACGGCTGGCCATGAGTCGTTCACGAGCGCCGCTTGGTTCGACCAGCAGCAGCAGGCGCTGCGCACCGAGCGGGGCGACAAAGATCACACCGTCGGCGATGTCGAGGCTGCGTGGCCGGGCGCCGGGCGGCGCATCGAGGCGGAGTACCGCGTGCCGTACCTTTATCACGCGACCATGGAACCGATGTGCGCAACCGTGCGCATCGCCGACGGTCGCGCCGAGATCTGGACGGGCGTGCAGGATCCGCTGCAGACGCGGCGGCGCGTCGCCAAAGTCAGCGGCATCGACGCCGAGCGCATCACGGTCCATAACCACCCGAGCGGTGGCGGCTTTGGGCGCCGCATGCCGCACGAGGGTGATTACGTTGAACAGGCGACTCGCATCGCCATGGCGATGGCGCCCGCGCCGGTCAAACTGATGTGGAGTCGCGAGCAGGATCTGCGCCATGGTTACTATCGTCCGGCCGTGATTGCCCGCTTCGAGGGTGCCGTGAGCGAGGCGGGCGCACCGCTCGCGTGGCTCGGGCGCTTCACGGGGCGCAGCGAGGGGCCCGCGGCGCGGCCGCTCTATGCGATCCCCAATCAGGATATTCGCAGCGTATCGATGCAGAGCCATGTGCCTGAAGGTCCATGGCGCTCGGTTGCGTTTTCGCAGCACGGTTTCTTTGTCGAGGCTTTCTTTGACGAGCTTGCGCACACCGCAGACGCCGACCCGCTGGAATTCCGCCTGGCGCATCTCGGCGAGCGGCCGCGGCATCGCGCCGTGCTGGAGCGTGTCGCGACGCTCTCTGGCTGGCGCACGACGCCGCGTAGCAGTGTGGATGCGGTCACTGGCTCGCGCCGCGGTCGTGGCGTCGCGCTCGTCGAGAGCTTTGGCAGCATCGTCGCCGAGGTCTGCGATGTCGTGGTCGCCGCGGACGGCGCGGTACGCGCCGAGCGCGTCGTGGCGGTCGTTGACTGCGGCCTCGTCATAAACCCCGACACGGCTCGCGCGCAGATCGAGGGCGGTATCCTGTTTGGACTGTCCGCGGCACTCGCCGAAGAGATCACGCTGGAATCGGGCGCGATCGTGCAGCAGAACTTCAATGATTATCCGTTGCTGCGACTCAGTGACTCACCGGCTGTCGAGGTCGAATTCATGACCTCGACCGCGGCACCGGGGGGGCTTGGCGAGCCGGGCACGCCGCCGATTTCTGCTGCGCTCGTCAATGCCGTGTTTGCTGCGACCGGCGTGCGCGTCCGTGCCTTGCCGCTGACTGCGGCTGCCGTGGCGCTTGGTGCGCAGTCAACCGCGGCGGCGTAGCCTCACGGCCCTCGCTGCAAGCGTTCGATCTCCGCAAAATCTGTGGGCGGTTCGCGGTAGAGCGGGGCGCGAGTTTCAATGTATTCCTGGATTGAAGCCGGTAAATCCGCATAGCGGTCGACGCGCCAGGACGTGCGGTGCGTATATACCGGTTTACCCTCGCCGATGGGGTGCCAGTTGACGAGCGTCAGGGTCAGCGTGGTCGATGGCGTGAGGTTCGCGCGCTTTGGCGTCACCCAGAACTCATACATTTCGTAGCTGCCGGTACCGTCGGCGGCTTCGCGAGCGTTCGGCGCGCTGAACGCCACGACGTCGCCGATCCGTCGGGCCTCCATCGCCGAGCCGATGTCCACGCGGCGCATCGCGGCGCCAGCGCCCTGCGTCGATGAGCCCGCCAACCGATCACCCTCGAGACGAAACGTCATGTACTGGTACGGGTAAAAATATCGATCGTTCGGCTTGCCACCGATCTCTTCGATGACTTTGCCGGTTTGTGGATCGCGCAGGATGTAGAACTTGCGGCTGGCCTTGTGCACCGTGCCGTCCGCATCGCGTCGCAGCAGACGTGCCATGTCGACACCCTCGATCAACGCGAGCAGCCGACCGCCGGGGAAGGTCTTCAAGGTCCCGGTCGAGTAGTAATAGATCGGTTGGCCATCAGTCCCCATGTTTGATTCGACAAAGATATCGAAGATCTGTGGATCGAAACCGGAGGCCTCTGCGCGGGGCGCACTGAAGAATCCCACGAGGATCATCGTCAGAGCGGTGAAGACAAGGCTGGGGAGGGCGGCTCGCGCTACGGCGCGGGGTCGAGTGGTCATGCGGGGATCCTCGGATCGGGCGTGACAAGCGAGTCCGATCGAGTCTAGCGCGATCCGCGATAATTGCCTTCATGCGTCGCCTTGCCGCCCCGATTTTTG